>Ga0181593_10000026_pt1 | contig 114098 bp, 100 predicted proteins | sample 071ome_19_FD_133756 | JGI IMG/M metagenome (GOLD analysis project Ga0181593, IMG submission 133756) | Coastal salt marsh microbial communities from the Groves Creek Marsh, Skidaway Island, Georgia - 071413AT metaG (megahit assembly) | ecosystem: Environmental > Aquatic > Marine > Intertidal... | reverse complement strand
CCTGGTAATGTTTTCAATGAAAGTACTGAACATAGTGCGGTCAACACTCTGATAAACCGCTTTACTCCGGCATGCATCGATTATTCACTGCGCCTGAGTCATGGTGTGTTTTCGCATTCGCCGGAAAAGATGTTAGGGCGGTTAAGGGAATATCTCGGACCCTGCGATCACAAGGCGATGGATGACCCCAGGGTGCTTCAATTGCTGCAATTGGATCAGCAAGAGGCGCAGCGATACGGATATAAGGGAATAGCACAAGACCTTGCAACCTGTTACCGCAAGCTGGAATTTAGTCTACAGGAACTGGAAGTTCCGATAATAGTTTGGCGGGGGGCGGCAGATCGCCTGACCATGCGATCTGATTGTGAGTACCTGGTCTCTCATGCGCCGAGAGCGAGTCTGCACCGTATCCCGAATGCCGGCCACTTCTTCTTCCTGCAGCGTATGGATGATATCTTCTCACGCCTGCGCAGCTCGCTGGTGAAACCTGCTACTGCGGCTTGAAATAGCCGTTTTAGTGTTTGTGCAAATCGACGTCGCAGGGATGGTGGCTATAGCCAGTGCCAGTGTTTTCACCGGGCAGGTTTTCGGCATTTATGCACTGAAATACCTGCGCATCGATAAAGACTTCTACAAGGTCCCCATCCAGTAATCCTTTCTGGGATTCATCCTTGAGAATATCGATTGCCCGTTCCATATTCATTGCTGGCTTGTAAGGGCGGTCTGAAGCTGTAAGGGCGTCATAGATATCGCAGATCGTCATAATCTTTGATTGGGTTGGTATCTCTGCAGCGGACATACCATAAGGGTAGCCGCTGCCGTCCAGTTTTTCATGATGCGCAGCAGCGATGCTGGGGATGTTGCCTAGTTCCTTGGTCCAGGGAATATGCTCCAGAAAATTTTGTGTATGTACTACATGAGATTCGATTTCTTTGCGCTCTTCAGGAGAAAGGCTACCCCTGGATATGGTCAACAATTTGAATTCATTTTGAGAAATGATAGTGAGATCGTCATCCTGACTCAGTCGATACGCACTAATGCGTTCGAGCATGTCGCGGTTATCCTGCTTCAGCACAGAGGGCTCATTAAGCTCAACAATAGACTGATAGAATTCGTTGAGTAGTTGCAGATCATTTTTCAGTTCTGCATTGATTTCCTGTATCTCGGCATCATTAACACGACCATTTTGGTGCAGTAGTAATTGTCGGTTTAAAGCTTTTGTACGGAGTTTTTCCTGAGCCAGTTGAATGCGATAGTTAATATTTTCCAGACTACCTGCAGTGAGTTTCTTTTCCTTCACGAGCACCGATTCGCGCACACCGACTTTGCCAAAATCATGTAACAAAGCGGCATACTTTAATTCCATGACTTCGGTGTCGTTGAAACGAATATCGCGCAATCGAGTTAGATTGGATTGCGATACAGACGCAGCTAACCCTACACACAGATCCGCGACTCTGAATGAGTGGCCGCTAGTGGTTGGGTCGCGTTGTTCAATTGCTGAGACTGAAGCGTTCACGAAACCTTCGAAGAGGTTTTTGATGTCGTTATAGAGAATGGTATTTTCGATTGCAATACCGGCCTGGCTGGCTAGTGCCTGGAGCAGGATGTTGGTGTCCCCCTCGAATGCCTCAGTATATGCATTGGCGGATTTTTCGTCAGTTATCTTCAGAGACCGGGCCTTTTTCTTGTTGATGAACTCCAGGACGCCAATTACTTCTTTCTGCTTGTCTTTTAACGGAATTGCAATAACCGATTTGGTTCGGTAGCCAGTTTTTCGGTCAAATGATTTGTTAAAAACATAAGATTCATTCTGTGGAACCAAATAGGCGTCATGAATATTCAGCTCTTGGCCGGTCAGAGCTACATGCCCGGCAATAGAATCATGGTCCAATGCCACCGTTTGCTCTTCAAATGGGAAGTCCATCGAATCATTTTGAGTCAGCTTGAATACCAGCTCGCGCCGGTCGTGTGTAAGTTCGTTCATCAGGAAAAGTGATGCAGCGTCACAACAGGCGATATTCTGACCTTCACTCAATATCTTGCGCAGCAAGGTGATCAGATCATCTTCAGATGACAGAGAAATGCCGATTTCGGCGAGCTTCTTCAGGTAGCGGCCCGATGATTCCTGCAGATGGGCGCGCTCTGCCTTCTCATTCTTGGTCACCCATTGATAACAGGCCATCTCAAGCATTTTGCAAGTTTGCTTGTATGGCAGATTATTGGACAGAATAAGGTCGACATCCTCATCCATTGATTCGGTAGCCAGATAGATAGCGCCGGGGAATTCTTCGCGCCATTTTTCAAGCGGCATTTCGCGCAGAAGGTGATGGTCCAGCAGAATCAGGCCAGGGTTATAGCGTTTGGCAGCTGCTGTCGAGACTATTTCGGTCGGGATGATCAATTTGGAATTGATGTCCTTCCAGATTTCGCTCTTGGCGAACCCGGGCCCGTAACCGATTGTTATCGAGTGCTGAGTATTGGCAAAAGAATTCATGACAGCATGCATGCTGAACGAAAGGATAAGCCATGTTACCCCAGTAGCCAGTGTCTTGGCGATAGGTTGCTTGGCAGTCCGGGCTTTTCCTTAACAGGAAAATGCAGGCTTCAATGAAAGGTCGGAAGTATTACTTGAGGCGTTGTTCCAGATTCGCAAGGAATTGCTCCAGATTGCTCTGAGCTTCGGATCGATAGCGAAAAGGTCCAATATTTTCGCCTTCCCGCGTTTTGAAATACCAGAGATCTTCATGAGTAAACAGCATATCGTTTTGATCCTGGAGGTTGGCGTCTGAAGATTTTTCGAAAGGGAATTGCGACATAGCTTCTTATTTTTATGTAGATGAAAGCTGTTGTAAGGAAGAGACCAAATGGTCTCCGCTAGCTTAAGGTTGCCATGGACTATAACGTCACATCTGCAAAAAGCAAAGGGGCAACCTTAAGCTAGCGAGTGACCAAAATTTTATACGAGAATTGGTGATTGAAAAGAGCGCAAAAAATATGCCATAGAAAAAAAGTTGTGACTGCAGTGAGAGACTGGACTGTGGTGGGAAAGATGTTGCAAAACATGAGTTTACTGGCTGTTTTGAAAAACCGTGTGATTGCAATTTGTAAACACTGCCAATGAGATACGAAGCAATCTTAATGGTGGAAAATTTTTTAATTGACCATTTTTTAAACAAGCGAAAATCTTCTTCTCCCAGCCCTGGATAAATTTCATGCTGCCATCCTTCGCAATTCGCCACTGAAGTTTTCAGGGTTCGAGAGATTTTTGAGTGGCGTTGAGTTACCTGGTGATGATTCAATTAAACCGTGATGGAAGCGACGCTGTTGCCAGACACAAAACCTTATTGGTGGGATGATTGAATGTGCCATGGCGATATGGGAAAATCGCGACCTTCGCGAATCCTCGATCTCAGTTAAGCCGTTGAATTTATTGAGGTTCAGCCAATACCGACAGGCTCTATATTCCATATTGGCGACGCGGGATCCCAGAAACAGATCATAATTATTTTTATCGAAGCAACATCATCACGGGCTGATTGCTCCGTGATTGAAGAGGTATAGCATGCAAGTTTCAGTGGAAACGACTCAAGGACTTGAAAGAAAAATGACGGTGGCTGTGCCGCGTGAGCAAGTAGACACGGCAGTTACTGCACGTCTCCAGCAAACTGCAAGGAGCATCCGCCTCAATGGTTTCAGAAAAGGCAAGGTGCCTTTCAAGGTGATTAAGAGCAAGTTTGGCAAAGAAGTCCGCATGGAAGTGATCAACGAGCTCATGAACCAGACTTACTTCGAAGCCCTTAATCAGGAAAATCTGAAACCCGCTGGTCAACCTCAAATCGAACCCAATAGGCTGGAAGATGAATCGGCCGATCTGGAATTCACGGCTACATTTGAGGTTTATCCAGAAGTGGAACTGCCTGATTTTTCAAAGGTAGCAGTCGAGCGAGTGGTAGCAGACGTCACGGATAGTGATATCGATGAGATGATTGAGACCCTGCGAACCCAGAGGCAATCCTGGGAAGTTGCCGACCGTCCGGCGGCTGATGGAGATATGGTGAATATCGACTATGTTGGCAAGAAGGACGGTGAAGAATTTGCAGGCGGCAAGGCTGAAGGTAGCAGTGTCGTACTGGGTTCTGAGCGCATGATTTCCGGCTTTGAAGCGGGCATGCAGGGTAAAGTGGCTGGCGATGAATTTACCCTTCCATTGAGTTTTCCGGAGGAATACCACAATGCCGACTTGGCTGGGCAAGAAGTGGAATTCGGCATCAAGATCAATTCAGTGAATGAACAGGTGTTGCCAGAATTAAACGAGGAATTCTACGCCAGTTTCGGTGTTGATGAAGGTGGTGAAGAAGCATTTAGAACTGAAGTCGCCAGCAACATGAAGCGTGAGCTGAAAACTGCCACGCGCAATAAACTGAAGAACGCGATCATGGATGCGCTGGTTGAGAAAGTTGATTTCACCATACCGCAGTCACTCATCGCGGCAGAGGTTCAGCAATTGCGCCAGCAGGCGCTACAACAAATGGGCGGTGGTCAGAACATAGACAGCAGCATGCTGCCGGATGAGCTATTTGCTGAGCAAGCGCGTCGCAGAGTGGTTCTCGGCCTGGTGCTGGGCGAGATCATTCAAATTGAGGCGATCAAGGTTGATGCAGCTCAGGTAAGAGAGCGCATTGAAGAACTGGCGTCGACCTATGAATCACCCGAGGAAGTCGTTAACTGGTACTACGGCAACAAGGATCAACTGGAAAGCATAGAGAGCGGTGTGCTGGAAGATCAGGTGTTTGATTTCATTATCGAGCGTGCCACGATCTCCGAAAAATCAGTTCCGTACCAGGAAGCGATTGCGCCCGAACCGCGCAAGGATTCCACACCTGAGCAAACAGCTGACGATTCCGAAGGCGGCGCATAGCGGTATTTAAGCAATGCCTGCCACGGCAGGAAATTAAGGAACAGTAGATGACACAATCCAAAGTAGAACCGACCGCAGCACTAGTGCCCATCGTTGTCGAGCAAACGGCCAGAGGCGAGCGTTCCTACGATATTTATTCTCGGTTGCTCAAAGACCGGGTGATTTTTGCGACTGGACCAGTTGAAGATCATATGGCCAATCTGATTGTGGCTCAGCTGTTATTCCTGGAGTCTGAAAATCCGGATAAAGATATACATCTTTATATCAATTCACCCGGTGGGTCGGTGACGGCCGGATTGTCGGTTTACGACACCATGCAGTTTATTCGGCCTGACGTAAGCACTATGTGTATTGGTCAGGCTGCCAGCATGGGAGCACTATTGCTCGCTGGCGGGGCGAAAGGCAAACGACTGGCGCTACCGCATTCCCGCATGATGATCCATCAACCTAGCGGTGGCGCTCAGGGGCAGGCCTCTGATATTGAAATACAAGCTAATGAAATCATTAAGATACGCGAAAGACTTAATGTATTACTTGCAAATCATACTGGACAAGATATTGAAAAAATTGCGCGAGATACCGAACGCGACAACTTCATGAGTGCCGAAGAGGCCTGTGAATATGGGCTTGTAGATAAAGTATTCAAGCAAAGAGTAGATAATAAAGATAAGCAGGGCTCAGGTTCAGACTAAAAGCTTAATCTGGACTTGCAAATACCCCCCAATGCCTTCATTTTAGGCATGTACAGGGGTTCATGGGTTGTTAACACCATGGGTTCGAAGATTAATCTTGGGTCTATTGTGGGGCTGCCTGTTATTACCGGTTGGCGTTTGAAGTGCCTTGGCACTGGTGAACATCATAGAATTACCAGATATTAGTTCCACGTAGGTATTGAGAAAGAGCCCAAATGTCAGATGATCGTTACAATAAAGGGGATGATAACGGCAAGTTGCTGTATTGTTCCTTCTGCGGCAAGAGCCAGCACGAGGTACGCAAACTTATTGCGGGGCCGTCTGTGTTTGTGTGTGACGAGTGCGTGGATTTATGCAACGACATAATCCGCGAAGAGATCCAGGAGAAAGACTCCGACTCGACTACGCGTAAGCTGCCAATTCCGGAAGAAATCAAGAATACCCTCGACGAATATGTAATCGGTCAGGAAGCGGCCAAAAAAGTGCTTTCTGTCGCCGTTTATAATCACTACAAGCGCCTGAACTACGACAAAGGCACTGATGAGGTCGAATTAAGCAAAAGCAACATTCTCATGGTTGGCCCCACGGGAACCGGTAAAACGTTGCTGGCGGAAACTCTGGCTCGCTTGCTCGATGTGCCATTTACTATTGCAGACGCTACTACACTCACAGAAGCAGGTTATGTGGGTGAGGACGTTGAAAACATCATCCAGAAGCTACTGCAGAAGTGCGACTATGATGTGGAAAAAGCCCAGATCGGTATCGTTTATATCGATGAAATTGACAAGATTTCGCGCAAGTCTGACAACCCCAGCATTACCCGCGATGTGTCCGGTGAGGGCGTACAGCAGGCGTTATTGAAGCTGATCGAGGGCACAATTGCCTCCGTTCCGCCTCAGGGCGGCAGAAAGCATCCGCAACAGGAATTCCTGCAGGTCGATACCTCTAATATCCTGTTTATCTGTGGTGGAGCATTTGCGGGCCTGGACAAGATTATCCGTGATCGCTCCGAGAAAAGCGGTATTGGCTTCTCGGCAGAGGTCAGAAGCCCGGACAGCGAGCAAAAAGTTGGCGAAACCCTGCGTGCGGTGGAGCCAGAAGACCTGGTCAAATACGGATTGATTCCGGAATTCGTCGGCCGCCTGCCGATGATTGCTACCCTGGATGAACTGGATCTGGATGCGCTGGTGCGGATTATCCGCGAACCTAAGAATTCGCTGACCCGGCAGTATGCCAAGTTGTTTGAAATGGAAGGCGTGGAGATTCAGTTCCGCGAGGACGCATTGAAAGCCATTGCCCGTAAAGCGCAGGAACGTAAAACCGGTGCACGTGGTTTACGTTCGATCATGGAGTCGGTGTTACTGGATACCATGTACAACATTCCTTCACTGGAAAAAGTGAGCAAGGTTATTATCGATGCAGCTGTGATAGAAGGTGAGTCCGAACCTTTGCTGATGTACGAAAACATCGACCAGCCCAGCAAGTCCGCAGTCGACGAGTAATTTACTGCTCCACAAGCCTTGAAATAGCGGGGTTTGGCACAATCTGTACTAACTAAATTCGATTTCACGAGTAGCTCTTACATATGTCTACCACCCTATCTGGTAATAGTGTCTTCCCATTACTCCCTTTAAGGGACGTCGTGGTTTATCCCCAAATTGTGCAGCCGCTGTTTGTTGGACGCCCGAAATCCATCAAAGCACTCGAAATGGCAATGGCCACGGACAAGCAGGTATTACTGGTTGCCCAGCGCAATGCTTCCGATGATGAGCCGGGAGTTGACGATCTTTTTCAAATCGGCACAGTTGCCACAATCCTGCAATTGATCCGACTGCCAGATGGTACAGTGAAAGTGCTGGTAGAAGGCATAAGCCGTGCCCGTATAAAGGACATTGAATTCGCAGACGAACATTTCAAGGCATCCATTCATGAACTGCAGCCGGAAGAGATGGCGGACAAGGAAGCCGAATTACTTACGCGTTCGCTGTTGTCCCAGTTTGATCAGTATGTGCAGTTAAGCAAGAAGATCCCGCCTGAGGTCGTGACTTCCATTTCCAGCATCGATGAGCCAGGGCGTCTGGTAGACACTATTGCCTCGCATATGTCGCTGCAGCTCCAGGAAAAGCAAAATCTGCTGGAACTGGCAGGTATGCAGGCCCGTATCGAACATCTTATGGCATTGATTGAGGCCGAAATCGATCTTTTCCAGGTCGAAAAACGTATCCGTGGTCGCGTCAAAAAGCAGATGGAAAAGAGCCAGCGTGAGTATTATCTCAATGAGCAAATGAAAGCCATCCAGAAGGAAATGGGTGAGTTGGAAGATGTTCCCAATGAGGCGGAAGAGCTCAAACAGAAAATCGACAAGGCAGGCATGCCCAAGGATGCCAAGGAAAAGGCCTTGTCTGAACTCAACAAACTAAAGCTAATGTCGCCCATGTCCTCCGAGGCTTCCGTAGTGCGCACCTATCTGGACTGGATGGTAAGCATTCCATGGAAAAAGCGCAGTAAAGTGCGATTGGACCTGAACAAAGCTGAGGGAATTCTGGAAGCCGATCACTACGGCCTGAAGGAAGTAAAAGAGCGCATTCTCGAATACCTGGCAGTGCAGAAACGGGTCAAAAAGCTCAAAGGTCCCATACTTTGTCTGGTTGGTCCCCCGGGCGTGGGCAAGACCTCGCTGGGTGAGTCAATAGCTCGCGCGACCAACAGGAAATTCGTTCGCATGGCACTGGGTGGGGTGAGAGACGAGGCTGAAATACGTGGTCATCGCCGTACCTATATCGGTTCTCTCCCGGGCAAATTATTACAGAAATTATCCAAAGTCGGTGTGAAAAACCCGCTGTTTTTGTTGGATGAAATTGACAAAATGGGAATGGACAATCGGGGTGATCCGGCATCGGCGTTGCTGGAAGTACTCGATCCCGAGCAGAACAACAGTTTTAACGATCATTATCTGGAAGTGGATTATGACTTGTCTGAGGTTATGTTCATCTGCACCTCAAATAGCATGAATATTCCAGAACCCTTACTTGATCGTATGGAAGTCATTCGAATTCCAGGATATACCGAAGACGAGAAAGTGAATATTGCTGAACGTTATCTTGTACCCAAGCAAATGAAAAACAATGGTGTGGAAGAAGACGAACTGGAAATCAGCGAGGAATCTATCCGTGACATGATCCGCTACTACACACGTGAAGCGGGAGTGCGAGGACTGGAACGAGAGATATCCAAAGTGTGCCGCAAGATCGTCAAGGAGCATTCACTCAAGGATGCTACGGATACCATCAAGCTGGACTCGGAATCCCTGGAGAAATTTTCTGGTGTCAGGAAATTTGACTACGGTAAGGCTGAAGAAGAGAACCAGGTCGGTCAGGTGAACGGGCTAGCCTGGACTCAGGTTGGTGGCGAATTATTGACTATTGAAGCCATTGCAGTTGAAGGCAAGGGTAAGACGATCAAGACCGGCTCTCTCGGGGATGTAATGCAGGAGTCAATCCAGGCAGCATTCACCGTAGTCAGGAGTCGGGCCAGTACGCTAGGTCTGGATGCCAATTTTCATGAGAAGTTCGATTTGCATATCCATGTGCCTGAAGGTGCCACCCCAAAAGACGGCCCCAGCGCTGGTGTCGGGATGTGTACGGCATTGGTCTCAGTGTTAACTTCCATACCGGTGCGTGCAGATGTTGCAATGACCGGGGAAATAACCTTGCGAGGACAGGTACTTAGAATTGGTGGTCTCAAGGAGAAATTGCTTGCGGCACACCGAGGTAATATTAAAAAAGTCCTTATTCCTGCCGATAATGAAAGAGACCTAAGTGAAATTCCGGACAATATCAAAGCTGATTTAGAGATTGTTCCTGTGAAATGGATCGACCAGGTATTGGAACATGCTTTGCAGTATCAACCGACTCCATTGAGCACAGATAAGGAAGCAAAGGAGAAAAAGGAAGCAAGTAAGGAAGACATTGATAAAAGTAGTGACGAAAAGCACATAAATACCCACTGATAGCGCGCGTTTTCAGTTGACACAGCTTTCCGGCACTTGGTATAAAGACCCGGTCATACGGCAGGTATGATGGCCTTAGGGAAACGATTTTTTAATCAATTTCGGGGGCCAGAATCGAATTTTGAGTTTGGTATTTTAGAGTTCTTCATTAGTCGGTTTTGTGCATTCTTTGATAAAAACAACTTCAAAAATTTCAAAAAGGGGATAACGTGAATAAGTCAGAATTAATAGATGCTGTTGCTGAAAGTGCCGACCTTCCAAAAGCTGCTGCTGGTCGAGCAATTGATGCCATGATCGAGTCCATCACTGCTTCGTTGAAAAAAGACGATCCAGTAGTATTGGTTGGCTTCGGTACATTCGCTACTAAAAATAGAGCTGCCAGAACTGGACGCAATCCCCAAACTGGTGCGCCAATTCAGATCAAAGCGGCACGAGTGCCAAGCTTTAAAGCAGGCAAAGCACTGAAAGATTCGGTAAATACTTAAACCGAAACGCCGACTTTATACTGCCAGGTTAAAAACCCTGTTGGGGTGGATAACGAATCAGAAGTTTTGATTCGATTGAGGCTTGGGATGTAAAAATCAGGCATTGGTATCAGAGTTTCGGTATAAATTTTACGGTGCTGCCCAATTGGTGGTAGCGAAAAAAATTACCGGCACAACACTGGGCGCATCATTCGATGCGCCTTTTTAGTTTGTTTTTCGGTTAAAATTGGATCTGGAAAACTGGTTAAACGGTAGGGCGATTGCCCCAATCCTGGATAAATTATGCTGCAAGATATAAGAGACAATTCGCAGGGCGTAGTCGCCAAAGTCATTATCGGGCTGATTATTGCCGTATTCGCCTTGTGGGGTGTTGAAGCCATTATCGGGGGCTTCGTGGGGTCGCCTCCTGTCGCTGAAATTAACGGTGAGGAGATCACTGAGGCGCAATTACAAGTAAATACCCAGATTCTGCTGAACTCTCTTGGAGCTAATGCAGGGTCTCTGGACCAGGATTTACTGGAAGAAATCGCGCTCAATCAACTGATAGAGGAAATGGTGCTCAGGCAATCAGCCGCATCCTACAACCTGAGCGTCTCAAGCGACGCAGTGGACCGCACCATAGTTCGGTCGCCACAGTTTCAGATTGGCGGGGAGTTCGACCCGGAACTGGCAGTACGTACCATGGCCAGTCAAGGCTACAGCGTGCCTTTGTACCGGGAGCAGTTGCAGCAACAAATGGTGCTCTCCCAGATAGCCAACGGTTATTCCAGCTCAAATTTCATCACGGACGCAGAACTTGAGGCATTCGCCAGATTATTTGGCCAATCCCGTGATTTTCGTTATGTTTCAGTAACCATGGGCACAAGAACCCTCGACACGCCTATTACTGATGCTGAAATCGAGCGCTACTACACTGGAAACCAGGAGCAATTTGCTGAGCCGGAATCTGTGGTCGTTGAATACGTATTGCTGGACAAGAATGCCATAGCCAATGAAATTTCTGTGCCCGAAAGCGATCTGCGGGCCCAGTTTGAGAGTGAAAGATCAGAATTTGAGGGTTCGAGTGAAAAGCGTGCCTCGCATATCCTGTTTGCGCTGTCAGGTGATCAGAATGAAGCACAAGCCATGGGAGCTGCCAACGCCGCAGCGGCGCGACTGGCATCCGGGGAAAGCTTTGCTGCCCTGGCTATGGAGTTATCCAGTGATCGCGCGTCAGCCGAAGAAGGAGGCGATATAGGCTATTCCGATGGCTTCGCCTTCCCACCTGAAATTGAAGAAGCCCTCGAAGGTATGTCACAAGGTGAGGTTTCCGAGCCGATATTAACGGATTTCGGCGTGCATCTTGTGTTGCTGACTGAAAGTAACGAAACCGAGTACCAGGATTTCGAAGAAGTGAGAGATCGCATAGAGCGCGAACTTAAATCTGCAGAAGTCGAACTAGCCTATGGTGAAAGACTCGCAGACCTTTCTAACCTGGCATTCGAAACGGGTGACCTGACAACAATCTCAACAGAGTTGGAGTTGGAAACCCAGTTAAGCCCGGCTTTTAGTCGCCAGGGTGGTAATGGGCTGTTTGCTAACCCGAACGTCATTGCGGCAGCATATTCCGACAGCGTGTTCCTTGACGGCAATAATAGCGATGTAGTTGAGTTGTCCGATGACCAGGCCATGGTTTTGCGTATCGCTGAGGTTAACGAAGCCAGCATTCGCCCACTTGAAGAAGTGCAAACGGAGATCGCCGTACTGTTGCGCACTCAAATGGAACGGGAAGCTGTGCAGAATATTGGCAGCGAGCTTTTAAGCGCAGTTGAGAATGAGGAATCTGTCGACGAACTCATGGCCGAGTACGACCTGAGTTGGATAGAACACGAAGATGTATCACGCAATACCTTTGTGGTTAACCAGCAAATATTGCAGTCCGTATTTGCCATGCAGGCGCCTGAGGGTGAGTCGAGGGTCGATACCGTGACCCTGTCTAATGGAACGTTTGCGCTTATTGAGCTTACCGCCGTTAACCCTGGCAGCCTTGCCGATCTGGGTGAGACTGAGAGAGCCGAGCTCAAACAACAGATGTTAGGTGATTTGGGAGGCAGCGACTTTCAGGCATACCTGGCAAATCTCAGGGAATCAGCTGATATACAGGCAAGGGTAATCGAAGACGACTTCTGAGCCCGTAGTTGCAGTCCTAGTCCGTTTGATCCAAAGAACCCATGGCGGTTGTGTTGAAACCGCCATCGACATAAAGAATCTCACCGCTAATTCCTGACGCCAAATCTGAGCAAAGGAAACTGGCGGCATTACCCACTTCATCAATGCTCACATTACGGCGTAGTGGGGTTTGACGCGCATTGTACTCGAGCATCTTGCGAAAGCTTTTGATACCAGCTGCGGCAAGAGTTTTAATAGGTCCAGCGGAAACAGCATTTACCCTGGTACCCTCAGGACCCAAACTTGATGCGAGATAACGTACGTTGGCTTCAAGGCTGGCTTTTGCCAGCCCCATAACATTGTAGTTAGGTAGTGTTCGGACAGCGCCAAGGTAACTCAGAGTTAGCAGTGATCCATTGCGACCTGCCATCAAGGGCTTGGCCGCCTGTGCCATAGCGCCAAAGCTGTAGGATGAAATCTCGTGCGCAGTTAAAAAACCTTCCCGAGTGGTGACATCCACATAATTTCCATCGAGTTCGTGCGCTGGTGCGTATGCCAGACAGTGTACGAGCCCATCCAGACCGTCCCATTGCTCTGACAAGCTGCTCATCAGGTCGGCAATTTGCTGATCAGAGGTTACATCACAAGGGAAAACAAGAGAGGAATCCCAGCCTTCGGCGAATTTCAGCACACGATCCTTGAGCTTGTCATTCTGATAAGTAAACGCAAGTTCAGCACCTTCTCTGTGCATCGCGGCAGCTATGCCTGAAGCGATGGAAAGCTTGCTGGCAACGCCAAGCACCAAGATTTTTTTTCCGCTCAGAAATCCCATTGATATTCCCTTTGTGAGTGTTCGTGGAGCGAGATTTTACTCGAAATTACGAGGAATTTCCCACGTTCGTCTCTTATCTTATGCCGTGCATAAAATGTTTCAGTACGGGCGTCAGAAAAATTGCCACGATACCTATTCCAATGCTGTACCAGCCAGCAGAGCTGTAGACGTCCATATAAACATTGAGGGCCGCCGCTGGATCCACTACCTCTCCACCTATGGTATCCGAGCCAGTCATTGCGGCAATCGTACCCGAGACATAGTTACCGGCCGCAGAAGCGAGAAACCAGCAACCCATCATCATGCCAACCACTTTTGGCACAGAGAGTTTGGTGGTCATCGACAGACCAACTGGCGAAATACACAGCTCACCGGTGGTATGAAATAAATACAACAGCACCAGCCAGATCAGAGCCACCTGGGTAGGGTCAGTAGCCAGAGTTGCGCCATATACAAGAAACAAAAATCCCAGGCCTAACTGAATAAGCGAAAGAGCGAATTTCATTGGCGTTGATGGTTCCCAGCCACGCCGGGCCAGGGCCAGCCAGGTCATGCTGAATAAAGGAGCCAGGGTGATAATGAAGAAAGCATTCACTGACTGGAACCAGACTACTGGAATGGTAAATCCACCGATATCACGATCTATATTTCGATCCGCCATCAGGTTCAGCGAGCTGCCGGTTTGCTCAAACAGGGACCAGAACAGAATCTGATAATTCATAAGAAAGAAACACACAAGCATACGGTTTCTGTCGTGTGGCTCACATTTAGTAAAGGCGTAGACAATGACAATAAATGCCATGATTACAAGTGTGCCACCGAGGATTCCGCCTACCACAGTGCGATATTGCATGAGCTGCCAACATACAATGACACCGCCAATGGCCAGAAAATAAATCATCCATTCGCGATTGACTCCCGGGAACACAATTTGTTTGAGGAATTGTTCGTCGCGCGGCAGCGCCGCCTGACCAAAGTGATGTTTGCCTCTGAGAAAAACCACAAGACCGAACAACATGCCAATGCCAGCAGCACCAAAGCCATAGCTGAATCCGTACACTTCAAGCAGGTAGCCGCACACAATGGCGCCAAAGAACGAGCCCATATTGATGCCCATGTAGAAAAGGGTAAATGCGCCGTCCCGGCGCGGATCGCGACGTTCATAAAGCGAGCCGACCAATGTCGATATATTGGCTTTGAGGAATCCAACGCCCATGATAATCAGGGCAAGAGATAAGTAGAAAATTTGCAGGTAGAAGGGGTCACGTTGCACAAATCGTTCTCCCTGCACAACCACTTCCACAGCCTGGCTGCCTTCAATGGCCATGCCAAAATGTCCTGCTACCAGCAGGAGTGCTCCAAATACAACAGCCTTGGCTGGGCCAAGATATCGATCGGCGACAATGCCTCCAACTACTGGCGTTATATAAACCAACGAAATGTAGGCGCCATATATGCCTGCAGCCATTTCATCACTGAACAGGAAATGCTGAGTCAGGTAAAAGATCAGTAAGCCGCGCATGCCGTAGTAACTGAAACGCTCCCACATTTCTGTCAGGAAACAGACGGCTACTCCGCGAGGATGTCCGAGAAATTCTTTAGGGGCAGGTTGGGCAATCGAGGTATCGGTCATTTATTATTCTCTTGCGGAATTTGGCTTGATACGAATTTTCTGTCCAGGATAGATCACATCGCTACTGGCCAGATCATTTAACCGGAGAAGCTGGTCGATGTCAGTCTCGAAATACCTGGCAATGGTGTAGAGTGAATCGCCCCGGCGCACTAGGTAGTGCGCAGTGTCGGAGACAACCGCTACTTCTGTTTCCGGTAGCGGGCTGTTGGCAAAAGAAAAGTCCAGCACTTGACCCGGCATCAGCAAGGGGTCGGGTGACAAGTTATTCCATCTGACGATGTCGGCGCTGTAAAGCTGGTAACGGTTAGCAATTGACCACAAATTATCACCGCGTCGCACGGTATAGGTCTGCGGCACACTTGGGGCTGATGTATCCGCTATTACAGGAATACTGTCTATTGAGTAGCTACCGGAACGGGGGATCAGTAGCGATTTGCCTGCTACGATTCTGGTGCCTTGCAAGTTGTTGGCCTGTTGTAGCACGTCAATGCCTGTGCCCAGTTTGCGCGCGATGCCACCCAATGTGTCACCAGGCTGTATTTCGTAGCGATCCCAGGTAACGAACTGATGAGGATCAAGTTGCGCCAGCGCCACTATAAAATCATCTGCAGCTGTTGCCGGCAGGTAGATATATTGCGGTGCATCGGGATGTGTAGCCCACTGGCGATAGCCCGGATTCAGAGATTTGAGATGCTCGCTAGTGAGTCCAGCTAAATCTGCAGCCCGGGACAGATCGATTTGAGCGTCAATATTGATTTTGTTCACTGGATTTGCATTCGGAATTTTCGGCAGTTCTATTCCGAAGTGCTCCGGTGCGGCAACAATTGCAGCCAACGCCAGAAGTCGCGGTACATGAGAACGGGTTTCGCGGGGCAGTCGCAGTCCCCAGAAATTCCCCTTATTACTTCGTTGCAGCGCTCTTCGCACATTGCCTTCGCCAGTGTTATAAGCGGCAATAGCCAGGAGCCAATCGTTATTGAACATTTGCTCAAGTGATTGCAAATAATCCAATGCTGCCGGTGTGGCGGCAAATGGATCCCGTCTGGCGTCGTACCACCAGTCTTGTTGCAGACCAAAACTTGCGGCAGTTGCCGGGATGAATTGCCACAAACCTACAGCATATTCCTGGGATGCAGCCCGGGGATCAAAAGTACTTTCGACGATTGGGAGCAAAGCAAGTTCTAACGGCAGGCCGCGCTGCTCAATCTCTTCAACGATGCTAAACAGGAAAGGGGCAGCGCGTTCCGCTACCAGATCGAATAACCTCTGGTTACTGGCATAACGCTGAATTTGGTTCTGCACATCAGGGTGTTCGTACTGGTCTTGCAGCTTGAATCCGACAGTTATCCGGTCCCACAAATTATCCAGGGGTTCTGAAGCGGGCGCGATGACTTCAGACACGGCCTGTTGCCGCATTGTTGATTCGGTCTTGTTGATATTGGCGTTTGTAGCAATCACCGGGCCAGCGGAAGGAGTGGGAGTAACGCTGTTTGATTGGCAGGCTGCCAGTGCGATGGACAGTGATACTACTGCCAGAGTGCGACTGTGATGAATTAGGGGCAGGAAAAGTTGATGCAACATAAGAGTCGGCTCAGAAATTATCTTTCCAGCGCCGTAACGCGGCAAATACTTCAGTTTTTGAGCCGCCAGAATTTCCGGTCAACGATTCAATGCTTTGTATAACTTCGGCGGAGTCGCAACGCAGGAAAGGGTTGGTGGCAAGTTCGAGCCCGATTGAGGAGGGCAATGTGGGCTCACCTTCATCCCGTTTTGATTGTTCTATTGCGACTCGCTTCTGAAGCGTAGTGTTGTTGGTTTCAGCAGCCAACGCAAATTTAAGATTCGCCAAAGTGTATTCATGCGTACAATAGACTTCGGTTTCTGGAGGCAACACAGCGAGCTTCTGCAGTGACTGCTGCATCATTTCTGGTGTGCCTTCAAATAGGCGGCCACAACCTGCCGCGAATAGTGTGTCACCACAAAATAGCCAGGGGGTGGCTGCCTGGTTTGCAGCGTAATAAGCGATGTGATCAAGCGTGTGTCCTGGCACCTCAAAAATAACGAAGTCAGTGCCAAACAAACTTAAGCTATCGCCTTCTTTGACATATGTCTCGATGCCGGGGATGTTACTCCCACTCGGGCCAAAGACTTGTGGTTGGAACTGTTCGATCAGGGCGCCCAGACCGCCAGTATGATCCGGGTGATGATGTGTAATGAATATGGTGCTGAGTTGCAGATCTTGAGCAGAGAGGTATTCAATAACCGGACTGGCATCGCCCGGGTCTACTACGCATGCTAGCCCCTGATTGTCATCTATCAGGGTCCAGATATAGTTGTCGGTGAACACCGGTATGGGGTGGATACGCGAAATCATGCTCAAGTCTGCTTCAGGTAAACCCGACATATTAATGGGTAACTGGTTGATTACAAGGAAATTCCCACATTTATCCTGAATCAATCGCCGGGTGGACTTAAATTTGTGGGAGAGACTCATTACACTGTGCAATCGATTGCCAAGAGCTGTGAGAAACCGTTGTGAACATTCTTTCAAAACATGCAACCCGCCGCCGCCTGATTCATGGCATGCCCGATTCCAATGTGCTGGCAGGGATGATCAGTCGCTGGTTTGAATCGCCTCTGGGTGCGGCAGTTCTGGAAACAGAGCGCCAGATTGCCACTCCCATTCTCGATCGCCTGTTTGGATACCATATTCTGCAGATTGGCTGTACCGAAGATCATTCACTGATTGCAGATAGCCCTATAGGCCATAAGATAATTTTTGCACCGGCATATCGCAAAGGCATTCGTTTTCCAGTGGCCAGCATCGAAGAATTACCCCTGGCAAGCGACAGCATCGACGTGATCGTATTACATCATGCACTGGATTTTACCGAGGATAGTCACAAACTATTACGTGAGGCGACTCGAGTGCTGCGCCCAGGCGGACAGATGCTGATTATCGGTTTCAATCCGGTAAGCACCTGGGGTATATGGCGTCTGTTTCACCGTCGGGTGCACATTCCCTGGCGTGGCAGATTTATCTCACGTAATCGCCTTGAGGACTGGTTGAATCTGCTTAGCCTGCAGGTTGATCACAGCGACTCCGCTGTGCATTTCCTGCCAGTACGGATTGGCAGATTATTGCAGAATACACAGCGCTGGGAGCGCCTTGGGCAGCGCCTGCATAGCCCACTGGGCGGCGTCTATTCATTCCTGTGTGTAAAGCAAGAAATTCCTGTTACACCCATTGTGCCGCGCTGGAGACCATTGCGGGCGCATCCTGCGGTGCTTCCTGCGGCTAAGAATGTCCGGGCCAGGATCCACTGAGGAATAATTTAAAGTGAGTGAGTTGCAGGCCTCGAGGGTCGAGATGTTTACTGATGGTGCCTGCCGGGGAAACCCAGGCAAGGGTGGCTGGGGAGTGTTACTCCGTTACGGTGACAAGGAGAAAACCCTGCACGGCGGTGAGCCCATGACTACCAATAACCGTATGGAACTTATGGCCGTGATTGAAGGACTGCAGGCCCTTAACAAGACCTGCCAGATTGATCTCACTACTGATTCAAAATATGTGCTCTCAGGTATCACCGAGTGGTTGCCCAACTGGAAACGTCGAGGATGGAAAACGGCCAGCAAAAAGCCGGTATTGAATATGGATTTATGGCAACGACTGGATGAGTTGGTGGCCGGGCATGAGATAGAATGGCATTGGGTAAAAGGGCATAGTGGCCACCCGGAAAATGAAATTGCTGATCAACTTGCTAATCGGGGTATTGATGAATTGCCCTGAACACACTTTAAACTGAGAGAAACCACTGCATGTCGCGACAGATCGTCCTGGATACTGAAACCACCGGCCTGGACCCGAAACAAGGGCACCGCATTATCGAAATCGGGTGCGTTGAGCTGATTAATCGCCGACTTACCGGAAAGCATTTTCAGTATTACATTAATCCCCATCGCGACATTGATGAAGCCGCCGTAGAAGTTCACGGCATTACCTCCGAATTTCTGGCAGACAAGCCCGGCTTCGATCAGATAGAAGAAGAGTTTATTGAATTTGTACGAGGCGCGGAACTGGTAATACATAATGCCCCATTTGATATGGGATTTCTTGACAGTGAGATCAGTAATACCAAATCTGCGCATACAGATCTTTCGTCGCTTTGTCGCGTGCTGGATACCTTGCAAATAGCGCGGGAAAAACATCCTGGCCAGCGCAATAATCTGGATGCATTGTGCAAGCGCTATGGGGTCGATAATACCCAGCGTGACTTGCATGGCGCATTGCTGGACGCGGAAATTCTTGCGGATGTCTATCTGATCATGACCAGTGGCCAGTCCAGCCTGTCACTAAAGGCTGGTGATGATGAAGTCGATGCGACTCGCGTGATCACCCGCACTATTGATCCTGACCGCAAACCCTTGCCTGTGCTGCAAGCCAGTACTGAAGAACTGAATGCCCATGAGCAAAGATTGCAGGAGATTGCCAAAGCGTCCTCTGATGGGTGTCTCTGGCAGCAAATCGAACTCTCCAACAGTTCCTCATGACATAAAAAACCCGCATCGAAGTTCGACGCGGGTTTTTTATACATGCCCAAATTCAGAGCGTTCCGGGAATATCAGCCAGCCTGCTGTTTATCATCATATGCACGATGATGCTGGCGACATAGCCAATAGCAATTACCGGCGTCCACTTCAGGTGCCCGAAGAATGTGTACATGCCGCGGGCCTGGCCCATCAACGCAACACCGGCAGCCGAGCCAATTGAAAGCATGCTGCCACCAACACCAGCCGTTAGCGTGACCAGCAACCACTGCTGATGATCCATGGCGGGCTCCATCTGCAGAACTGCAACCATAACAGGGATATTATCCACGATAGCTGACAGCACTCCGACGAGTGTGTTGGCGATGGTTGGACCAAGGTCGATGTACATGAATTCGCTGGCCATTGCGAGATAACCGATAAAACCCAGGCCACCAACACACATGATCACGCCGAAGAAGAAGAGCAGAGTATCCCACTCGGCGCGTTGCACCTGGCGGAAGCTGTCGAATGCGCCGACATCACCTACCATGCCATACTCTTCTGAATCATTGGGGTGAGGTTTGTGAGTCTTCTTCAGGTAATATCCGTAAATTTTCAGATATCCTAAACCTGTCATCATGCCCAGGAATGGCGGCAAGTGCAGGAAGTTATGGAAGCTTACGGCAGTCACGATAGTGCAGCCAAACAGGAACACAATGGTGAAGGCACCGCGCTTGATGCGCACACCATCGTCGCTCGCTGCAGGAATTTCATTTGGCACTGCAAACCACATAACGGCGGCAGGGATCACGTAATTGACCACCGAAGGTATGAACAGGGCGAAGAACTCAACAAATTCCACGTGCCCTGACTGCCATACCATCAGCGTTGTAATATCGCCGAAAGGTGAGAAGGCACCACCCGCGTTAGCCGCGACTACGATATTGATACAGCCGAGACCAACAAACCGTACGTTGTCTTTGCCCACTGCCATGACAACTGCGCACATCACGAGTGCTGTAGTGAGGTTATCGATAATTGGAGAAAGGAAAAAACTGATAACACCGGTGATGATAAAAAGTTTGCGATAACTGAAACCGCGGCTAACCAGCCAGGTGCGCAGGGCTTCAAATATACGGCGCTCAGTCATGGCGTTTACATAGGTCATGGCGGCCAGCAGGAAGAGGAATAGTTCACCAAACTCAACCAGGAATTCACGTACAGCCACTTCAGTCGTATGCTCTATGCCAGCCTGTGCATAGGCAATGCCGATCATGAACCAGATAATGCCGGCTGCGAGTATGACCGGCTTGGATTTACGCAGGTGAGTAAATTCCTCTGCAATAACGAAACTGTAGGCGATTACAAACACGAGCAGCGAGGTGTAACCCACCCAGCTCTGGGTGAGATCTAACATTTCCCCAAAGTCTCCTGCTGATGCGGCCCATGCCAGCATCGGTACCATCATGAATAGGGGGAATAACAGGATGTGTTTTAATGGCTTGCTCATGGCTGCGACTGTTCTCCTTCTTATATATACTGCGAATTAATGTGGTGACGCTCGCCAATTGCCCGGGCGAGGTGAAACCAAGAGCGGAAAATAGACTTTTTTCCAATTGGGGGCAAGTAAAACCGAAGCGAAGCCACAGTTCGTGACATTGAGAGCAAGCATAACTAACATGAGTAGTATTCTTCAGATATCACAAGTCCGCCCCGATGACAGGTTGATCATTTTCCAGGAACAACGCGTTGTTATCAGCGATAACAAGTTTATCTGGCGTTTCGAAGAATTAGGCGTGCTCTCTGAGCCTGACAATAATCTTCTGGTAGTGGAATCGGGTAATGAAGGCCGGCTTCTGGCCTGGCATACGGACCTCGAAATCGCGTCCCTGCTGCAGGCCGAGACGCGTTCGTTGCGTAGTTTGCTATTCCTCGAAGATAACAGCCAGTTCGTGCAGGCTGGCAAGGCCTTTCAGGTACTCGAATGGTATCTGGCGCATCGCTATTGCGGTCGCTGTGGTGCCATTACTGAACCTGGCCAGGAGAGCAGGGTATTGGTCTGTTCAGAGTGCAAGACACAGTTTTTCCCGCGTATTAATCCCTGCGCCATTGTGCTGGTTACGCGCGGCGAACAGGTATTACTGGCCCGTCACTCTCGTTATGCTTCCGATTTTTACAGCTGTCTGGCTGGATTCATTGAAGTTGGCGAGACGCCAGAGCAGACGGTCCAGCGCGAGGTTTTTGAAGAAGTCGGACTGACTGTGAACAATGTTCGCTACCACAAGAGTCAGGCCTGGCCGTTCCCATCTCAGCTAATGTTGGGTTTCTATGCAGACTATGTCAGCGGGGATATCACGCCAGATGGAGTGGAAATCGATGATGCGCGCTGGTTTAAACCCGGAGAATTGCCCAAGGTCCCATCCAGCAACATCAGCGTGGCAGGAGAGCTGATTCGCGACTTTGCCCCTGCATCTGGCTAGTGGTTGGGCAGTCAGCCCGGCATGATTTTGATAAACGCTGCTAAAAACGGCAAAATGCCCTACTTTTTCATTAAATTCAGGAGTTAATCGCTTGGAGTACCTCATTGAGTACGGCTTGTTTCTGGCCAAGGCGGTAACGATAGTCGTTGCTATTATTCTCGTTATTGGCGCTGTGGCTTCCACAAGCAATCGAGACAAAGGTAAAGAAAAGAAGGGGCGTATTCGCGTTACTCGCCTGAACGAACATTTCGAAGATATGAAGAAAAGCCTGCGCGAGGCTGTACTGCAAAAACCGCAACTGAAGCAACTTGATAAGGAAGAGAAGAAGCAGGCGAAGGCTGAAGCAAAGCAAGCCAAGGCGGATGCACAGCAGAAAGAAGCCGACGCTGAACGCAAAAAGCGCGTTTATGTTGTTAACTTCAAAGGCGACATTGCTGCGCACGCTGTGACTTCACTCCGAGAAGAAATCACTGCAATCCTCGCGCTGGCTGAACCCAGTGATGAGGTAATTTGCCGTCTTGAAAGCCCGGGTGGGATGGTGCATGCCTACGGTCTGGCGTCATCACAATTGTTACGTATCAAGAGCCAGGGCATTCCTCTTACTATTTGTGTGGACAAAGTGGCCGCCAGCGGTGGTTACATGATGGCCTGCCTCGCTGATAAGTTAGTCGCAGCACCATTTTCTGTCATCGGTTCTATCGGCGTGCTGGTTCAGGTGCCAAATTTTCATCGCGTGCTACAAAAGCATGACGTTGATTTCGAGATGATCAGCGCAGGTGAATACAAGCGCACGCTGACTACTTTCGGCGAGATTACGCAAAAGGGCCGGGACAAGGTCAAAGAAGATGTCGAGACCATTCACGGTATATTCAAACAGTGGGTAAAGGAGCACAGGCCCAGTGTTGATATCGACAAGATTGCCACTGGTGAAACCTGGTTGGGGACTCAAGCTAAAGAGCGTTACATGGTTGATGATCTTCGCACCAGTGATGAATGCATTGTCAAAGCCTGTGATGATGCTGACGTATTTGAAGTGGAATATGAAATCAAAAAATCCATTCAGGACAAGTTAGGTAAGGTTCTGCAGGATACCGTAGAAAAAGCCTACGGCCTGGTTTTCGAAAAGAATCAACCAACTAATTTTCAGTAGTCACGGGGTTAGCAATCAACATGAAGTTCAAGGCCTTTCAAGTTTCCGAAGTCGCGGAGAAAAAATTCGAATCCAGTGTAATAGAACGGAACGTTGCAGACCTTCCCGCAGGTGACGTGCTGATTGAAGTCTGTTTTTCTTCCTTGAACTACAAGGATGCGCTGTCTGCTGCGGGTAATCGCGGAGTTACTCGAGAGTTTCCGCATACACCAGGAATAGATGCAGCAGGAATAGTCGTCGAAGACAAATCCGGCACTCTGGCTGCTGGTACTGAAGTAATTGTGACTGGTTTTGACCTCGGCATGAATACAGCTGGTGGCTTCGCCGAGTACATCCGCGTACCGTCTGACTGGGTGGTTAACTGTCCCGATGGACTGAGCCTTGAAGAGAGCATGGTGCTGGGTACAGCGGGACTTACTGCAGCACTTTGCGTCGATAAACTATTGCAGCAGGGATTACAATCTACAGACGGCCCAGTACTCGTCACCGGTGCAACCGGCGGAGTTGGCATTCTGGCGGTAAGCCTGCTCGCCAAACTCGGCTATGAAGTTGTTGCGAGTACCGGTAAAGCTGATGCCCATGAACTGCTCAAGGAATCAGGTGCCCAATCTGTAATTGATCGCAATGAATTATCCGAAGCAAATTCGCGGCCGCTCTTGAAAGAACAGTGGGCTTCAGCAGTTGATGTGGTCGGCGGGGCAACGCTGTTTAATGTCATCAAGGCGCTAAAACGTGGTGGTAGTGTGGCTGCCTGCGGACTGGTGCAGTCACCTGTGTTTGAGGCATCGGTGCTACCGTTCATCTTGCGAGGCGTAAACTTGCTTGGTGTTGACTCAGTTGAAATTCCACTGGTTAAAAAGTCCGCCATGTGGAGCAAACTGGCCAATGAGTGGCGGCTTGAGGATGCGAGTAATATTAGTCGACAAATTGGCTTTGGTGAATTACAGGAGAGCCTCGACGCCATACTCAAAGGCAGTGCCAGAGGCCGTCTCGTTCTGAACCCCAAAGCTTAGTTTTAGTCCCGCCGCAATTTCGGATTGAGGCCAATCGGCGTGGGGCAATAGAAAACCACGATATAAGACGATACCAGGAAGGTGAGGATCGCAGCCCCCTGTATCGTTAGCGAAGCCAATTCGGAAATCATGCCTGATTGGGTCGCTACAAAAGCAATCAGCAACGAAAACTCGCTAATTTGCCCCAGTCTTAGTCCTGCATCCCAGGCCAGGCGATTCCTTTCGCTGAAGCGCCGCAGCAGGTAATGAAACACGACGGGTTTAATGCTCAGTGCCACGATGCCAAGCATCAGCGCAGGGGCCAAAATTTCCGGCAATAGGGAAATATTGAACTGCGCGCCTAGCGAAAAGAAAAACAGAATCAGAAAGAAATCCCTTAACGGTTTCAAGTTATCTGCCATATACAAAGAGATAGGGCTGGTGGCTAGTGCTACGCCGGCAATGAAGGCGCCAATTTCTGCACTCAACCCCATGGCTGAGGCCAGAGCGGCCAAGCCAAGACACCACCCGATCGCCAGTAAAAATATATATTCCTTGAAGTGATCGAACCGGGCGACTAGGCGGATAAGTAAATATCGAGTGGTGAGGTATGCGAATGCCAGAAGTGCCGGAAAGGCCAGTAACACACGCAAGGCATCGGCTTCATCTGCGCTGCCAGAATCCAGGAATACCAGAAGGAAGATGGCTATAAAATCCTGTAGCAACAGGATGCCTACCATCAATTCACCCATGTGTTTTTGATGTAATACCGTGGTAGGCAGTAGTTTGATACCGATGATAGTGCTGGAAAAAATAAGGCTGAAACCTATCACCATGCTGTCGGTTTGGCTGAAGCCAAAGAGCATGCCTGTACCGAAACCCAGGCTGAGGAAAATAGTGGAACTGGCCAGCGTAATAAGAAAGGTTTTCTTCAGGGTACTTACCAGCTTGCTGGGCTGCATATCCAGGCCAAGCAGGAACAACAAAAACAGAATACCGAACTCCGCAATATCAGCCAGCAGAGATTCCTCAGAGACGAGCCCGAAGCCATGAGAGCCAAGCAGAATTCCGAGGAAAATATAGGCAACCAGTAATGGTTGGCGGAGAAATAGCGCCAGCGTTGAGAGCAGGGCGGCTCCACTGAAGATCAGGAAAAACGAAAACAGTAGCGTATCTGGTTCCATAGCTGCCAGATTATGCGGCCAGCATTAAAATAGCCAGCTTGAATTAGCGTCGGCGAAACAGCGGAGTTGGCTCCAGCACAGTTGAAGCATAAGTGTTGTGGAAATCATTAAAAGCGCCGATGCAGGCTTCTGCATCCTGGTCATGGCGTATTTCGAAAGCATCGAAGCCGCAGCGAGACATATAGAAAATCTGGTCCCTCAGTACATCACCAATGGCGCGGACTTCACCTTTGAATCCCAGATGTTCGCGGAGTTCGCGGGCATTGGTATATGAACGGCCATCGGAAAATACCGGGAAGTTGAGCGCGACCAGTGGCAACTCATGCAGGCCCGGACCTATATCATTCACGTTCTGTGAGCTATCCAGCCAGATTGCGATCTCGCCTGCATAGTCCTGCAGCTCTGACTGATAATCACGCCAGAATTGCATGGGTACGATCAGATTCTTGCCGGGAATCACCTTTAATACTTCAGGATCAGTGGCTTCTTTCAGCACTGTCCAGCGGTCCGATTCCAGTTGTCCGTTCTTAATCAGCCTTGACATAAACTGCTTCCTTGAATGGATCCATACCAATACGTCGATAGGTGTCGATAAACGTTTCGTCGGTGGCACGTTGCGATTTGTACACAGACACTATCTTACTGACTACTTCGGGTATTTCTTCCTGAGCAAACGCCGGGCCAATGATCTTGCCCAGACTGGCAGAGTTTTTCGAAGATCCGCCAAGCGAGACTTGATAGAATTCCTCACCTTTTTTGTCGACGCCGAGAATGCCGATATTACCCACGTGATGATGCCCACAGGCATTCATGCAGCCGGAAATATTAACAGCCAGGTCGCCAATATCGTCCAGTTCAGCCTGATCCGTGAAGCGGCGCTGTATCGATTCGGCTATCGGGATCGATTTGGCATTGGCCAGGGCGCAAAAATCGCCGCCTGGACAGCAGATGACATCAGTTAGCTGACTGAGATTGTGACTGTGCAGTGATTGAGACTTGAGTTGTTGATATAGCGCGTGCAATTGATTCTGTTGCACATCGGCAAGAATGACATTCTGTCGATGGCTGATACGAATCTCGCCAAAACTGAACTCTTCAGCAAGATCCGCGAGTTTCTCCAGTTGCACATCGGTAACATCACCCGGTGCCACTCCAGTTTCTTTGAAGGCAACACTGACGATCGCATATCCAGCCTGCTTGTGCGGGCTTACATTGCGTTCATACCAACTGGCAAATAGCGCATCCTGCTGTAATCTGGATATTAGTTCGGCGGGCTCATCTTGTAATGCCACATAAGCAGGATCGTGAAAGAAGCCTTTACACCGGGCGATTTCCGCATCGGTGAGTATCAGGTCTGTCTCTTTTAGCTGCTCCCACTCCTTAAGTACCTTGCGCTGGAATTCTTCAACGCCGGTTTCCTTAACCAGTATCTTGATGCGGGCCTTGTATTTATTGTCGCGTCTGCCTTCGCGGTTATACACCCGGAGAATTGCCTCGAGAGCAGTCAAAAGTTGCGGCGTTTCAATAAACGGGAAGATTTCCTCACCGATCACCGGAGTGCGACCGAGTCCACCGCCGGCGAGAATCCGGAATCCGGTCTCACCGCTGGCATTTTTTACAATGTAAATGCCGATATCGTGAACCTGGGTTGCGGCCTGATCGATTGCTGTGCCACACACCGCAATCTTGAACTTGCGCGGCAGGTAAGCAAACTCAGGGTGGAATGTTGACCACTGACGTATGATTTCGCACCAGGCACGGCTGTCTTCAGTTTCATCCCTGGCGACACCGGCAAACTGATCAGTCGTGGTATTACGAATGCAATTACCGCTGGTCTGAATGGCATGCATTTCCACCTCTGCCAGGTGGGCAAGTATGTCAGGCACATCTTCAAGCTCTGGCCAGTTGAACTGAATGTTCTGGCGCGTAGTGAAATGCCCATAGCCTTTGTCATAATTCCTCGCTATAAATGCGAGCTTGCGTAACTGGGTGGACGAGAGCATTCCGTAAGGCACGGCAATTCGTAGCATTGGAGCCAGGCGCTGGATGTATAAACCATTTTGCAGACGCAGAGGCAAGAACTCGGTGTCGGAGAGTTTTCCATCAATAAAGCGATCCGTCTGATCGCGAAATTGTTGTACGCGGTCAGCCAGCATTTGATGATCATATTCGTCGTATCTGTACATATCCTGCTCTAAATCCCATCAGGGATTTATCTGATTGGATAGTCCCCTGAGGTTACTTAAATTTCGAGGTCGGCCATTGTAAACAAAGACCGGCAAATTGTCCGCACCATTACGCGAGGTTGGGAGATAGCAGTTTGGAAAGATCTGCCACTGCCCATCCTTTACGTGCCGCAAGGTCTTCCACCTGCTCAGTGGTGATTTTGCCCACGGAAAAATAGCGCGAGTCAGGATGGGAGAAATACAGACCGCTAACACTGGCGGCCGGTGTCATGGCATAGCTTTCTGTAAGCTGCACTCCGATAGCATCTCTGGTGTCCAGTAACTGGAACAAGGTCTCTTTTTCGGAGTGGTCGGGGCAAGCCGGATACCCGGGCGCAGGGCGGATGCCTTGATATTTCTCGCGTATCATCGCTTCGGTATCCAGGTTCTCATCAGCTTGATAACCCCAGAATTCCTTTCTCACTCTTTCATGTAGATGCTCGGCGAATGCTTCAGCCAACCTGTCGGCCAGGGCTTTTAACATGAGCGCAGAGTAGTCATTATTGTCATCGACATATTTTTTCGCCAACTCTTCAGTGCCGAACCCGGTGCTGACAGTAAAGCCACCGATATAGTCATGCACGCCGCAGCTTTCCGGCGCAATAAAATCTGCCAGACATAATTGATGCAAGCCATTTTCCTTGGCGATTTGCTGCCGCAGGAAATGTAGCGTAGCAATCGGCTTCGAGGAACCATTGGTCTGGTATAACTCGACGTCGTTGGCACCTTTGCGATTAGCCGGCCAGAAACCCAGAACGGCTTTGGCGGTTAGCAACTTGTTCTCGATTATATCTTTGAGCTGCGCTTGCGCATCTTCAAACACGTCTCTCGCTGCTTCACCTACTTTTTCATCCTGCAGGATCGCTGGATACTTGCCAGACAGCCCCCAGGTGACAAAGAACGGCGTCCAGTCTATATAGTCCACCAGATCTTCAAGTGGATAGTCATCGAACACTTTAGTGCCAGTGAACTGCGGCTTGGTAGCAGTAAAGCCATCCCAGTTGCCAACCTGCGCATTGGCATTGGCAGTCGTAAAATCCAGAAGCTTGAGCTTGTCACCACGTTTGGCAGTGCGCTCGCGTATAGCCTCATATTCCTCGCGCACACCGGACACAAATGCTGTTTTGTTGTCGGAATTAAGCAGAGTACTGACGACAGATACGCTGCGCGAAGCATCAGGCACGTACACAGTGGTGTCGTTGCTGTAGTTCTGTTCGATCTTCACTGCAGTATGAGCCTTTGATGTAGTTGCGCCACCAATCAGCAATGGAATCTTGAAATTCAGACGCTGCATTTCGCTGGCCACATGCACCATCTCATCCAGTGATGGAGTGATCAGTCCGCTCAAGCCAATAATATCGACATTCTCATCGCGGGCGGTTTGCAGAATCTTGTCACAAGGCACCATTACTCCGAGATCAATAACGTCGTAGTTATTGCAGCCCAGTACGACGCCCACGATGTTCTTGCCGATATCGTGTACATCGCCCTTGACTGTGGCCAACAGAATTTTGCCTTTGCTGCTAACGTCGCTGGGGTCTTTTTCTGCCTCAATATAAGGCAGCAGGTAAGCTACTGCCTGTTTCATCACGCGGGCGCTTTTTACCACCTGAGGGAGGAACATCTTGCCACTACCAAACAGGTCGCCAACTTCATTCATACCATTCATCAACGGCCCTTCGATTACTTCGATAGGGCGAGTTGCTTCTTTTCTGGCAGCTTCGGTATCTTCCTCGATGAACTTGTTAATGCCTTTAACAAGAGAGTAGGTAAGCCGTTCCTGGGTATTTTTGGAGCGCCATTCCTGGTCTTGTTTGGCCGCTCCGGTTGAATCAGAGCTGACAGACTGTGCTACTTCCATCAAGCGCTCGGTGGCTTCCGGATTGCGATTGAGCACAACATCTTCTACAGCAGTTTTCAGATCTGCAGGAATATCGTCATAAACTGTTAGCTGGCCGGCATTGACAATGCCCATGGAGAGGCCGGCTTCGATGGCGTGGTACAGGAAAACGGAGTGTATAGCTTCTCTGACATTGTTATTGCCGCGAAATGAAAAGGACACATTACTGACACCACCCGAAATCAGGGCGTGGGGTAACTCTGCCTTGATATAACGACAGGCATTAATAAAGTCCACAGCATAGTTATTATGCTCTTCAATGCCAGTAGCAATGGCGAAGATATTGGGATCGAAAATAATGTCCTGTGGCGGGAACCCAACCACATCAACCAGCAGGTCGTAGCTGCGCTTGCAGATTTCTTTTTTGCGCTCGAAAGAATCAGCCTGACCTTGTTCGTCGAAAGCCATAACGATGACAGCGGCGCCATATCGTCGGCACAGATTGGCCCGCTCGATAAATTCGTCCTCTCCTTCTTTAAGACTTATCGAGTTAACTATACTTTTACCTTGCGCGCACTTGAGCCCGGTTTCTATGATCTCCCACTTGGAAGAGTCGATCATCAACGGTACACGGCTGATGTCGGGCTCCGATGCCAGCAGTTTGAGGAATTTCTCCATCGCTGCTTCGGAGTCCAGCATGCCTTCGTCCATGTTGACATCAATTACCTGCGCGCCAGCTTCCACTTGTTCCAGTGCTACTTCGAGCGCCTCATCGTAGTTTTCTTCCTTAATGAGGCGGGCGAAGCGGGCAGACCCAGTGACGTTTGTGCGCTCGCCCACATTAACGAACAGCGAATCAGCAGTGATATTGAAAGCTTCCAGTCCGCTCAGTCGGCAGGCCTTGTCCAGTTGCGGAGGTACGCGTGGTTTGATGCCCGCCACGGCATCCACAATTGCCGCAATATGTTCGGGTGTGGTACCGCAGCAGCCGCCGACAATATTTACATAACCATCTCGAGCAAACTCTTTAATGATGGCTGACATCTCTTCCGGAGTCTGGTCGTATTCGCCAAATTCGTTGGGTAATCCACAGTTGGGGTGAGTCGAAGTCAGGCATTCGACGATACCGGACATTTCCGCAACATGGGGGCGCAACTGTTCCGCACCCAATGCGCAGTTGAATCCGATTGAAAGTGGGTTGGAATGGATAACTGAATTGCAAAACGCTTCGACAGTCTGGCCGGATAATGTGCGACCGCTGCCGTCCGTAATAGTGCCCGACACCATGATCGGAAGACGAAAACCGATTTCATCAAACACATTCTCTATCGCAAACAATGCTGCTTTGGCATTGAGAGTGTCGAATGCTGTCTCGACCATGATCAAGTCGACTTCGCCCTCTATCAAAGCACGGGTTGAGTTTTCGTAGTCATCGACGAGTTCATCAAAACTGGTATTTCTGAAACTCGGATCATTAACCTTGGGTGATATGGAGGCTGAACGCGTGGTAGGCCCCAGTACGCCGGCAACGTAACGAGGCTTGTCAGGAGTCAGTGCAGTGACTTCGTCACAAGCCTTCCGCGCAATACGAGCCGATTCCAGGTTTATCTCATAACTCAGTTCTTCCAGCTTGTAGTCAGACTGCGACGCGCGTGTCGCGCTGAAAGTATTGGTTTCAATAATGTCTGAGCCCGCATCGAGGTAGGCTCTGTGTATGGTTTTGAGTTTTTCCGGCTGAGCGAGGGCCAGCAGGTCGTTATTGCCCGACAAATCATGTGGGTAGTCTTTAAACCGCGTGCCACGAAACTCCGCGTCAGAAAGCCTGAGCGACTGAACCATCGTCCCCATAGCACCATCAAGGACCAGAATTCGTTCCTTCAGTGCCTGTCGGATTAGTTTTTCAGAATCGCGTTGCTTCATCATTGCTTGCCTTGAAATGTCTGTGGCGGCCAAAAGGGCCGCAATTCTATCAAAACCTCGGGTGGAGGCCATATCTGCTGTATATCTGACTATTTCACTCAGGTATTCTCAATATGGCCTGAATGCAGTATCATTGGGACAAATACCACGATTGAGAGTACACAATGGTCACTATTACCGAACCCGCACAGGAATACCTGAATCAGTTGCTTGAAAAGCAGAACGTTGAAGGTATATCAGTGCGAATTTTCATTCTGGATGCAGGTACCCCGCGTGCTGAAACCTGCATTTCATTTTGTCGGCCGGGGGAAGAAAAAGCCGACGACGAAGTGAAAGAGTACGAAGGCTTCAAGGCCTTCATTGACCAGCATAGTATACCGTTTCTGGAGGATGCGGTAGTCGATTTTGCCAAGGATTCCATGGGAGGCCAGCTCACAATCAAGGCACCCAATTCGCGACTGCCCAAGCTTACTGACGAAAGTTCACTGGCAGATCGGGTGAATTATGTGCTCTATAACGAAGTCAATCCAGGGCTCGCCGCACACGGAGGTAATGTCACATTGGAAGAAATCCATAACGAGAACATTGCAGTATTGCGTTTTGGTGGTGGATGCCAGGGCTGTGGCATGGTAGATGTCACACTAAAGGACGGCGTTGAGAAAACCCTGCTATCCCAGATCCCCGAACTCAAAGAAGTGCGCGATGTCACCGACCATACGGTAACGGAAAACGCTTACTATCAGTAATTGTTGGCCCGATTTGGGCATCAGGTGCTGGCAGGGTAGTGTGAAGCCAATGCCTGGTAGATTTTTTCCTGATAATCGGGTTCGTTTGCATCCAGTTTATTGATAATTTCCACCAGATATTCATTGTCTTCCCGACCATCCCAGGTCTTGAGGTATGTGCCTTCTTTGTAGCCATAATCCTGGCGAAAGAAATTCAACACATTTTTGCCCACATACTGCCGGTACAATTCCAGCCAGCTTAATTGGCAGTCAATCATGATAGTGGCGAACACATTGAGTGCCAGTTTGCGTCGGGCTGAGACTGCAATCAGCAACTCCAGCTTGTCTACAAGATGCAATTCGTCAAGAGCAATGTCTGTACCGTCGAACTGGTAAATATTGTTCGAGCTGTTTTGCAATGCAGTCTGCAAATCTGTTTGTGCCAATTCCTGATTGCCGTTGCGGCGTAGCAATATCTCGGACAGCAGGAAGTGCCATATATCAATGAGTTCCATTTGCAGCTGAGGCAGGTCCATATCCTGCTTCTTCCACCATTTCCAACCGTGATGTTCGATGGCTTCAGAGCCTTCTATAACCACTGCACGCAAGTAGGGGTACCGCGCCTCCACCCATGCCGGGTCAACTTTGCTGTTCATTCCGGCTTGTAGCTGGAGCATGGTATTGAGTTGGGTTTCTGAAAGCATATAAACGACGTGCCTCTGGTCCTTGCAATTCGCAGGGAGGATTATTGATCAGGTATTGCAGACTGGGTTGGTTACTGGAGTTTGGCCTGCTTCGCAAGGGTGCTCAGCATTTCCCTGCGGCTACGCAGCATGTCATTATATGACTTGCGCGCAGCCGTGACCTCTGCATCATCCTTGCCAGATGATTCCAGCTCTGCCAGCCAGTTTTCGAGAACTTCGATTTCGCTGGTGAGTTGGGCAGTGCCTTCCTCTATTAGTTTCTGATCGATGCTGATACTACCGGCTTGAGCCGAATTTTGCTGTTCGGTCATCACTAGATCCCGCTTGTTCCTAGGCCATTTTTTAATTTTTTGTATCTGGGCGGTGTTTTTATTGTTGTCGTACGCCCAACACCAAACTCTGAGCACCTCCAAGGTTCCCCCAGAGCAGCAGTTCAGCATGTCATAGAGCGACCAATCTGGTCAAGATTCAATCAATCCAGGCTGTTAACTACCGTATTCCACCATTCCCGGTGGAATTGGCGTGGCTTGCTGTGGCCGTTGGGGCGCCCCCACATTTCTTGCATCAGCTTGATATCGCCTTTGCGTATCAGGCGCAGGTGGGCATAGCCAAGCTCTCTGTAGGGCATTTCCAGGTCTGCCGCCTTTTCAGTTTCAAGCTGACGTAATGCGCTCAGGGGCAATTTGACATCATCAACTGATTTATCGTGAATAAATTCAGCCGTGGCTGCAGTCTGGTAAAGCTTTTTCAGGCGTTCCTGCTTTTCTTCGGGGCTCAGGTCAGCCGACTTCAGTTCACTGCGCAACAGTATGCAGGCCTGGTTGTAGGCGCTCCAAAGCGGAAATTCTTCCTTGCAGACTGCCAGAGCCCCCAGAATGTCACCCATGCGTTTGAGCTCCATGACTTCTTCCTGCCAACTGAGGCTGGATGTGTCCCGGGCTACTGCGGATACGGTATTTGCGGGTGAGGAGGCTGCGCTGGGTTGTTCTGCAGCACTATCGGCCGCTTCTGTATCTGGTGGATTTTGAAGTGGGGGCAGAGGGGTGCTGCGGTCGACGCTAACTTCCATTTCCATGGTCTGATAGCGGTGTAATGCGAATACGGTCGCACCCAGGAGAAGTAATGCCAGTACTATGGAGAAAAATGCAACCACCTGGATAATCCTGTAGTGAAACTACGCTATTAGATGTAATTCAATTCGGCCAGATATGGCCACCCCGGCTTTTATACTGCATCAATCAGCTATTTTAACGTGGGTCTGCTACTGCAACTGGCCGTTGTAGATGATTAATCCCGTGCCTGCCCGTGTGATTATTATAGAAGCAGGATCGGACATTAGAACACTATGGTCGTCACAGTTAAGGATTGTGGCAGGCTTGCGAGGGCAATTCAATTTCGCCTTCTGGCCAAAATGCGCTTGACTGCCATCGTCAAGATTCTTAGAATCCCCCGCTTCCTAAATCAGCCACCGCGCTGATTGTCTGTCCCCTTCGTCTAGAGGCCTAGGACACCGGGTTTTCATCCCGGCAACAGGGGTTCGAAACCCCTAGGGGACGCCATCTTTTTTCAAGCCCGGCTTCGCCGGGCTTTCTATGTCCGGGTAGTATCGGAGTTGCCAATACGTGGCGCAACCGAGATACTCGTGCTGCATTTAATCAGGTATCAGACGCCGCATGACCATCGCTATCGCTATTGAAGATTTACACAAAACCTATGCCAATGGTTTTGAAGCCCTGAAAGGGATTTCGTTGGAAGTTAAAAAGGGTGATTTTTTCGCGCTTCTGGGCCCCAATGGTGCTGGCAAATCGACCACGATCGGGATCATTTCTACGCTGGTGAACAAATCGGCCGGCCGTGTGGAAGTGTTTGGTCGCAATGTCGAAACTCATATATACGAAACAAAGCTCGATCTCGGCATTGTGCCCCAGGAAGTGAACTTCAGCTTGTTCGAACGGGTCAGGGATATCGTAATGACCCAGGCAGGCTATTACGGCTTGCCGCGCAAGCTGGCCGCCGAGCGTTGCGAGAAATACCTGCGTAAGCTGGGCTTGTGGGAAAAGCGCATGGATCGCTCTCGCTCACTTTCTGGAGGGATGAAAAGGCGTCTGATGATCGCCCGGGCGTTGGTCCATGAACCGCGTTTGCTGATTCTCGATGAGCCTACGGCAGGGGTGGACATTGAACTGCGCCGCTCCATGTGGGAATTCCTGACTGAGATCAATAACAATGGCACTACTATTATTTTAACAACCCATTACCTGGAAGAAGCGGAACAACTTTGCCGCAATATTGCCATTATTGATGAAGGCCGCATCATCGAAAATACCAATATGAAAAAGCTCCTTGCCGAACTGGATTCGCAGAGCTTTATTCTGGACAGTCGCAATGAAGTAACCCAGGTACCTGATTTGGCCATGGCAGACGCAACACTTGAATCGCTGGATAGCCACACCCTGGAACTTACGATGGGGAGCGGACGAGACATTAATGATGTGTTCGAAATGCTTAATACTGCCGGCATTTCCATCAAGAGTATGCGGCCGAAGAGTAATCGGCTGGAGCAATTGATGATGTCGAAATTGCAGGAGGCCGACTGATATGTTCTCCAATCACAAATACATCGCATTTGAGACCATCGTTGTAAAAGAAATTCGCCGCTTCACCCGTATCTGGCTCCAGACTCTGGTGCCGCCTGCTATTACGATAGGTTTGTATTTCGTTATCTTCGGCAATCTCGTTGGTCGCCGTATTGGTGAAATGGGTGGCTACCAGTACATGGAGTTCATCGTGCCAGGCCTGATCATGATGGCTGTAATTCAAAACTCTTATTCCAATGTTGTGTCTTCGTTCTTTAGTCAGAAATTTCAACGCAGTGTAGAGGAATTGCTGGTTTCTCCTGTACCGAATTATGTAATTCTCTCGGGCTTTGTGGTTGGCGGGATGGCACGGGGATTATTGGTTGGGGCAGTAGTAACAGCAATGTCGTTTCTATTTGCCGACCTGCAGATACAGCACCCAATAATAACTATTAGCGTTGTTCTACTGACATCGATAGTGTTTTCAATGGCCGGTTTTATTAATGCTGTTTTTGCGAATAGTTTCGATGATATTTCAATCATTCCGACCTTTATACTAACCCCCTTGATCTATCTTGGTGGAGTATTTTATTCCATAGAGTTGTTGCCGGGCTTTTGGCAGTTTATATCTGCATTGAATCCGATTTTCTATATGGTGAATACTTTCCGTTATGGCATTCTCGGAACGTCAGATGTGGAGATCGTATGGGCCTTCCTTATTCTGGGAGTGTTTATTGTTGTGCTCTATAGTTGTTGTATCTGGTTACTACGTCGCAGCACAGGATTGCGCAGCTAGGAACTTACGATGAGTGATAATCCACTTGGCGGCCACACCAGTTATCCCAAAAAGTATGCCCCGGAAGTGTTATATCCAATTCCGCGATGGCCAGCTCGTTCTCTGCTGGATATTGACAAGAAAATCCGTATGTACGGCATCGATCACTGGCGTGCCTATGAGTTGTCATGGCTCGACACTACCGGTAAACCACAGGTGGCTGCAGCCGAGTTCTTCTTCAACTCAGAATCGGAAAATCTCGTTGAATCCAAGTCGTTCAAGCTGTATTTGAACTCAATAAACAATGAGCAATTCCCTGATAGCGAAGCGGTAGCAGAAGCGTTGCAGAAAGATCTGTCGGCACTAAGCAAATCTGAAATCAAAGTAGTTATAAGGTGTCTGGAGGCTGCCGGGGATGAGGTTGATTTTACCCGTCGGGGAATTAATCTGGATGTTCTGGATCTGCAAACAAGACGTGACATGCCTGATGAGTCGATCTTGCAGACTGGCGAGGGCGAGGCAGAAGATGAAATCGTCTATTCGGATTTGTTTAAATCAAATTGTCCGGTGACTGGACAGCCAGATTGGGCAAGTGTGGAAGTACGCTATTCAGGCAGGCAAATTGATCACGCAAGCCTGCTGTCATACCTGATATCGTTTCGAAACCATCAGGCCTACCACGAAGAATGCGCCGAACGTGTTTTTCGGGACATCACCAATCGCTGTGAGCCGACCGAGTTGTGGGTAGGGATGAATTATTTGCGCCGGGGTGGGCTGGATATCAATGTGTATCGCAGTACTGTTCCGCTGACATCCGATATGGTGAGCGCGAGACTCGTACGGCAGTGAGTGGCTTGTATTAAGACAGGGGCTGGGCTAGAGTACGCGCCTTAAAAATTCTGCATTTAAGTAGTTGACGATTTGTATCTGTTCAGCAACAGATACTTTTAAGAATTTAAGCTGTCTACGCGTCTGGTTCAGTGCATATAAGGTAGCGGGTTATGGTGTCCGAGTGGTTGAAGGAAAAACCGCGTTAGTGAGGGATATCTGTATAGTGGATCAGTTGTTACGATCTATTTAACTACGATCACCTGGAAAGTGTGTATACGGCAACGTATCGAGGGTTCGACAAGCGCGAAGCGCGAAGGACGCCTGCAAGGCGCCCCGAAGGGGTGAGGAATTCAGCTTAGCTGAATTCTGAATCAATCCCGACCGGTTTGGAATACAACTCTTGCTGGAGTGAGTGTGGTTTTTAAAGAATTGAATTAATGGTGAGGTGTCCGAGTGGTTGAAGGAGCACGCCTGGAAAGTGTGTATACGGCAACGTATCGAGGGTTCGAATCCCTCCCTCACCGCCAAACTAAACAGGGTCCCTATGGGACCCTTTTTTAGTTTGGTTGTATGGGAAGGTTGAGAACCCTCGCGTTTCGACGAGCGCGAAGCGCGAGGGACAGCCGTAGGCTGCCCCGAAGGGGTGAAGAATTCAGCTTAGCTGAATTCTGAATCACTAATTGCGTGAGCAATTTGGACGCCTGGAAGGCGGCCGAAGGCCGAACAATTTGGCTTAGCCAAATACGTCGAGTCACAAATTGCGTGAGCAATTTGGACGCCTGGAAGGCGGCCGAAGGCCGAACAATTTGGCTTAGCCAAATTGTGAGTCAATCCCGACCAGCCCTTCGATCACCCCAGCAACAGATTCTCTCAAGCATCGAAGCTGCCCACGCGTCTGATTCAGAGCTCATAAGCCAAACCTTATCCCTTCAATCAGCCCCCTTGCCGCAACTACAGCTTCTGTATTTTCCTCCACCGGACTTATCCGCTAGTATTCACTAGGCCTGAGTCCAGGCCCTGACAAGGGGGAGACATGAAAAACAATATTCTGACTAACATATTCCTGATCGCTTGCATGAGCATTCTGCCAGCTCTGTCACTGGCCCAGGATTGGCCAAGCTACGGCGGCGATAATGGCTCATCCAAATACAAGCCATTTGACCAGATTAATGCGGATAACGTTGTCAACCTGGCGCAGGCCTGGAGCTGGGACAGTGTCGACAATGCCACCGTGGCGGATAATCTCGCCGGCAGTAACACTTCTGCTGTACCCGCAGGCTGGAAAGCCACTCCCATTGTGGTCGATGGAGTCATGTATATCCCGACATCGTTTGGACGAATAGCTGCTTTGGATGCGCGCACCGGTCAAGAAATCTGGGTGTTCGATACGCGTGCCTGGGAAGCTGGCAGACCTGCCAATCTCGGATACAACACCAGAGGTGTGGGCTATTGGGAAAGGAATGGCAAGCAAAGACTCTTCTTTGCAACCAACGACTCCTATCTCTGGTCTGTGAATGCTGTCACTGGACAGCCGGACCCTGCATTTGGAGATGGCGGTAAGGTCGATCTAGCCGAAGGGCTGGGCAGGGCAATTGATCGCCGTCAATACGGCGTGGTGTCTCCTGCGCTTGTAACCAACAACAAGGTGATTGTTAATTCAATTGTAAACGATGCGCCCGGCAGCAAAGAGATGCCGCCCGGACATGTTCGCGCGTTTAACCCTGAGTCGGGCGAATTGGAATGGATGTTCAATACCATCCCGCAAGCTGGAGAGTTTGGCGTTGAGACCTGGGAAGATGGCTCCTGGGAGTATAGCGGCAATACCAATTCCTGGACCATCATGAGCGCCGATGATGAAGAGGGTATAGTTTACATACCTATAGGAACACCAACGAATGACTGGTATGGGGGTTTGCGCAAAGGCGATAACCTCTTTGCAGAAAGTCTGGTAGCGGTTGATGTGGATACAGGCGAGCGTATCTGGCATTTTCAAACCATACATCATGGTGTGTGGGACTATGATTTACCTGCCGCACCTACGCTGGTCGATATCAACGTCGACGGACGACCCATCAAGGCTGTTGCGCAAATTTCCAAGCAAGGCTTTACCTACGTATTTGATCGCATCACAGGTGAACCGGTATGGCCAATCGAGGAAAGACCCGTGCCAGCCAGCACTGTCCCTGGTGAACAGCTCTCTCCAACACAGCCGTTTCCGACCAAGCCTGCACCTTTTGAGCCCCAGGGTATCAGCGATGAAACACTGATAGATTTTACGGCTGAACTGCGCCAGGAAGCCCTTCAGAATATCGAAAGATTCGATTATGGACCCCTGTTCACACCACCAACATTACGCGGCACGATTCAATTCCCGGGTTGGGCCGGTGGCGGCGAGTGGCACGGCGCTGCATTTGATCCAGACACTGGGATGTACTATGTGCCCTCGGCATCAGGGCCTATCGTGGTACAACTGGTCGAAGCACAGCGACAACGGGAAGAAATGGCGTATGTCCGCGGTGGCGCACGCTCCGTCTCTGGCCCGCAGGGGTTGCCACTGACAAAACCGCCTTACGGGCGCATCACTGCGATAGATCTGAATAGTGGAGATCATGAGTGGATGATTCCTCATGGTGAAGGTATTCGGCAGCGCATTATCGATATGGGCATCCTTGATCCGGGCCCGGTTGGCAGTTCTGACAGGGTAGGGCCAGTACTTACCCGTACTCTGCTGTTTATTGCACAATCTGATGGTGACCGTCGCCTCCTCAGGGCAATCGATAAATCCAACGGCAATGTCATCCATGAGTATGAGTTGCCATTGCCACCTACCGGCACTCCTATGACGTATATGGTTGATGGCAAGCAATATCTGGCGATAGCGCTGGGGGGCGGGCCAACCGCGCAATTGGTTGCCCTGTCGTTGCCCTAGACTGGTGATCCGGCAGCATAGATTTGCTGCCGGGCGCTCGATTGGGCTGTCAGGCTTGCTATAGCAGGCCTAATTTCCCATAATCCGCCGCTGCATCGCCGGGAGCCTATGCTATTATGGCTCATGGTATCTCTTGTCGGTCCCCGCGCAATGATAGGTTATGAACTCCGCCAGGCCCGGAAGGGAGCAACGGTAGTAGCTGATTCATGTGCCGTGGTGTGGCTGGCAAGGGCTACCACCTTAGGTTCGGAAGCAGTCAATTACTCAAACACCTAGCTCCACGTAGAAATCTTGAGAATATGAGTTATCAGGTTCTAGCCCGCAAATGGCGTCCCCGCAGTTTTGCAGAAGTGGCTGGTCAGGCTCATGTCCTCAAATCCCTGATTAATGCGCTAGATAATGAACGCTTGCACCATGCGTACCTTTTTACCGGTACTCGCGGAGTGGGAAAGACGACACTGGCGCGTATTCTGGCCAAATGTCTGAATTGTGAGAAAGGTATTAGCTCTGCGCCATGTGATGAGTGTAGTGCCTGCTGTGAGATTAGCGAGGGCAGGTTCGTTGATCTGATTGAAGTTGACGCAGCGTCACGCACAAAGGTGGAGGACACCAGGGATTTACTGGACAACGTGCAATACAACCCCTCGCGCGGTCGTTTTAAAGTTTACCTGATTGACGAAGTGCACATGTTATCCAACCACAGCTTCAATGCCTTGCTTAAAACCCTGGAAGAACCACCGCCTCATGTAAAATTTCTTTTTGCCACGACAGACCCGCAAAAGCTGCCAGTCACGATTTTGTCACGCTGTTTGCAATTTAACCTGAAAAACCTGAGTCCGCAGCTTATTGCCGAATACCTCGATCACGTATTGGCGGAAGAAAAGATTAAACATGACAAAGAAGCACTCTGGCAGATAGCCGCTTCTGCCAATGGCAGCATGCGTGATGCCCTGACGTTAGTAGATCAGGCAATCTCCTACTGTCAGGGGGAAATAAGTAATGACGGCGTAATCGAGATGCTGGGGATACCTGAGCAACAGCAGATATTTGAATTATTGGCAGTCATGGCGTCCGGAGATGTTGCAGCCGTGCTGGAACTAGTCGGTCGCATCGCTGAGTACACTCCGGACTATTCCCATACACTGGATAGTTTATTGGCCTCTTTGCATCGTGTGGCAATCGCGCAAGTCTTACCTGATAGCGTTGACAACAATTTTGGGGATAAAGATAAAATTGTAGATCTCGCAGGTAAATTTAGCCCCGAAGATATCCAGCTTTATTATCAGATGGGTTTAAAAGGCCGCTTCGATTTAAGACAGTCTTCGGATATGCGCGGTGCATTCGAAATGCTCCTGCTCCGTATGCTGATTTTTTCACCGGAGTATTCAGACAAACAGAAGAAAACCGCCTCTGTAGAACCTGAAGGGGTAAAAAAAAAGCCTGAACCCGGGCCGAAACTGAGCCCCGATCCGGCGATTTCGGACCAGCCCGCCAGGGAATCTGCGCCAGCATCGTTTGCAGTTGCGCCGCCAACCCGGGAGGTTGATAAACCTGAAGTAACTTCAGTGACGAGCCCGCGCGAATTGACCCACGAGCAATGGGTAAGCGTACTGACGGATATTGAGTTGAGCGGAATCGCCGCTAATATACTTGCCAACACACAATTAGACAGGGCAACCGAGAGTTCGCTTTCACTGACGCTGGATGAAAAGCAGGCTGCTGTATATAAAGACGAAATGCTGCCGAGACTGAATCAAGCGGTGAGCAACTATTTCAATACAGAAGTTGCGCTAGAGATTCAGATTGGAAAGATAACGAATGAGTCACTCTCACAAAGAAACCAACGCCTGGAAAAGGAAAAGAGAGAACAACTCGTGAATGAATTTGAAAACGATGAGAATGTTCAGGAGCTGATCAAGCGCTTCTCGGGTACGCTTGAAGAAGATAGCATCTCACCGACGAATCAATAAGGTTGATGGTATGACTGATTTCAATGAAATTATGAAACAAGCCAAGCAGATGCAGGAGCAGATGCATAAAGCCCAGCAAGAATTGGCAAACAGGGCGGTAACAGGCGAGGCCGGCGCCGGTCTGGCGCGGGTCACTATGAATGGTAAACATGATGTGTCTTCGGTATTTCTTGACGAGAGTCTAATGAAAGAAGACAAAGATGTTATCGAAGACCTGATGTGTGCGGCATTCAATGCTGCAGTAAGGAAGCTCGAGGAAAGCAACAAGGAAGCCATGGGCAATATGATGGGCGGGCTCAACCTGCCTGAAGGTTTTAAATTCCCGTTCTAACAGACACCGGCACCCAGATGAATTCAAGCCCATTAATTGACCAACTTATTGAAGCTTTTCGATGCTTGCCTGGCGTTGGTCCAAAATCTGCTCAGCGTATGTCCCTGCATCTGCTTGAGCGCAACCGGGAAGGCGGTAAAAAGCTGAGTGCAGCACTGGCCGAGGCGATTGAGAACGTCGGTAACTGTCGTCAGTGCAGAACACTTACCGAGGAAGATCTGTGCCGGATATGCGGCAGCCATAGTCGTAACAACAAGATATGCTGCGTGGTGGAATCACCAGCAGATATTTTTGCCATTGAACAATCAGGCTCCTACAGAGGTGTGTATTTTGTCCTTATGGGACACCTGTCGCCCATTGATGGAATTGGGCCGGAGCAGTTGGGTATCCCTGCGCTAATCAATCGGGTTCAGCAAGACGAACTTGATGAATTAATAATCGCCTGCAATCCTACCGTTGAAGGTGACGCCACGGCCTACTACATTGCGGAACAGTTACGTGGAAGCCATGTCACTGTATCGCGTATCGCCCATGGTGTTCCTGTAGGCGGAGAGCTTGAGTTTGTTGACAGCGGGACTTTGAGCCATGCTTTTACAGGGCGCAAACTCATGGAACTTTCGTCTTAGTGCATGTCGTCCAGTAATACTCAATTCATTACGAATCAACGAGATTTTGAGAGCTGTCTGGGCTCTCTCAGTAGCAGCAATGTGCTGGCTATGGATACTGAGTTCGTTCGTACCAATACTTTTTATCCCAATCTGGGCCTGCTGCAATTGGGCGATGGCGATGGTTGTTTTCTGATTGATCCGCTTGAAGTCACGGACTGGAGTCCATTCAAGTCGATGCTGTCAGACGCCAGCAAGCATTTTATCGTGCATTCTGCCGGCGAGGACCTGAATCTGCTCTGGGCGGAATTCGGGGTATTACCGGCAAACCTCATCGATACGCAGATCGCTTGCGGGCTAACCGGGTTGGGCTTCTCTCTGAGCTACCAGGCATTGGTGGCTGAACTACTGGATATTGAATTGGAGAAGTCCGAAACCCGCTCAGACTGGTTGCGTCGGCCATTGACCGACAGCCAGCTTGATTACGCTGCGCTTGATGTATTGCACTTGCATGAAATTTGGGACCACCTGCGCACGAAGCTGGAACAACTGAAGCGTCTCGATTGGCTTGCTGAGGAAAGCACAGCGCTCAAACTGATCACGATGGCAGCAGAAGACAGTTCCAATTGGGAAACGCTTTGCTGCGACTTGAGTAATGCCTGGAAACTGTCAGAGCCCGCGCTAAAAAATCTGCAACTCGTGTGTTATTGGCGCGAACTGGAAGCCCGGGAGCGCAACAAGCCGCGTAACTGGATAGGGTCAGACCGCGATCTGGTCATCGTGGCTAAAGACTGTTGCAGACCGGGTAAGACGATAGCGCAGCAGATCCACGACAATCCGGATTTGGATAAGCGCTTCAAATCGCGTTACGGCTCCAAACTGTCGACGTTATTGGAATATCCGGAATGGCAGCTGGTTGAACTGGATGCCCGGGACCTGAACCGGCCGCTCCCGCCGGTAATGCGGAATGCCCTGAAAGCCTGCCAGAAAATTATTCGGGCTCGCGCCGAACAACTGGACTTAGCGCCTGAGCTGCTTGGGCGCAAACGTCAAATAGTGCAGTTGTTGCAGGATGTACAAAAAGAAGGTTTGCAAGCCTGGCCCGGCGTATTCTCGGGTTGGCGTGAGCAAATCCTGGCGGCGGATTTAAAACCAGTGCTTGAGCGAGCGCTATGACCGAGAACGAAACTGCATCAGACCCAGTTACGCGATTCTGGGAAAGACCACTCGATACGCTAAGCCAGACAGAGTGGGAAGCCTTGTGTGATGGCTGTGGCCGCTGTTGCCTGAAAAAACTGTTTGACGGCGACTCAGATCGGATTCAGTACACACGCGTGGCTTGTCGTAATTTTGATCGTTCAACACATCAGTGTCGTAGTTATCAGCAACGCTTCGAGCATGTGGCCGACTGCATAGACATTCGGGTGATTGAAAGCAGCAATATGCACTGGCTGCCCGATACTTGCGCCTATCGCTTGCGAATGCAGGATTTGCCGCTGCCTCACTGGCATCCCTTGCGGCATGGGGGGCGCGATGCCATGATCGCTGCTGGAATTCCGGTTGGGGAACGTGTTCTCAGTGAGGAATATGTCCATCCGGAAAGCTACGAAGAACATGTTATCCGTTGGGTGAGTACATAATGGACGCGGGCAGTAATTACGCCTTTATCTGGCTGGTCTACCTGGCGGGCGCTGGAGGGTTTTTCCTCGTATTCTGGCCGCTTACAAAGTGGCCGAGCGCGCGCTGGCTAAGCTATATCGTGCGCGGTGCTGTGCTGGCGCTGGCGCTCACGCCCTGGTACGCCAATTCACAGGATTCGGTGTTGGCGCCAGCGTTAATGGTCGTCTTGCTGGATACCATCACACTGGGGCCGGCCGAGGCGGTGCGGGCTCTGATTCCACTGATTCTGGGGCTGATGGTCGGGTTAATTAGTGCTACGGTGTTGTACGTGAAGCGCAAAAAGTCAAATATTTTGATAAATAACAAATAGATACGATATATAATTAAAGTGATATCCGTGATGTGCTCACTTTAACCAGAGGCGATCGAATAGCTGATTCGCGTGCATGAGCAGTGTGAGCCATTACAATAGCAATCCTGTAACACCAGCAACCAACTGAAGTGGAAGTAGTATTTTGAAGAATTTTACTGGTACCGAAGAATATGTCGCGACTGATGAACTACAAATGGCAGTTAATGCCGCAATCAGTTTACAGAAACCCCTCCTGATAAAGGGCGAGCCCGGTACTGGCAAGACCATGCTGGCTGAGCAAATTGCCAAGTCCCTCGGCTTGCCTCTGATTCAATGGCATGTGAAATCCACCACCAAGGCCCAACAGGGGCTGTATGAATATGATGCCGTATCGCGATTACGGGACTCGCAGCTAGGTGACAACAAGGTTCATGATATCGCCAACTATATTATCAAGGGCAAGATCTGGCAGGCTTTCGAGTCTGAGCCAAGAGCTGTATTGTTAATCGACGAGATCGACAAGGCGGATATTGAGTTTCCCAATGACCTGCTGCTGGAATTAGACAAAATGGAATTCTTTGTCTATGAAACGAAGGAGGTCATCAAAGCGGCCAATCGCCCCATAATAATCATCACCAGCAACAATGAAAAAGAGCTGCCTGACGCGTTCTTGCGTCGCTGTTTTTTCCACTTTATTGAATTTCCCGACACACTGACAATGGAAAAGATCGTCGATGTCCATTATCCCGATATCAAGAAAGACCTGGTGAGCCAGGCAATGGATGTGTTCTTTGATGTGCGCAAGATACCTGGACTAAAAAAGAAACCGTCTACTTCAGAGCTTATCGACTGGGTCAAGCTGCTAATGGCCGACGATATACCCGCTGACATTCTCAAGAACCATGACTCCAAGAATGCGATCCCGCCACTTTACGGCGCATTATTAAAAAATGAACAGGACGTTCATTTGCTGGAGAAACTTGCGTTCATGCATAGAGCAAATCGTTAATGCTGATCAATTTTTTCATGACGCTTAAGGAAGAGCGTCTGCCGGTATCCTTTACCGAATTATTTACGCTGCTTGAGTGTCTCAAGCAAAATGTCATCTTTGGCAATGTGGATGACTTTTACTACCTTTCGCGTATGTGTCTGGTGAAAGACGAGAAGTACTACGACAAATTCGATGTCGCTTTCGCCAAATATTTTGAAGATCTTGATTTCATCGATGATCTGTCCCTCTATGAAATTCCTGAAGACTGGTTGCGCAAGCAAATGGAATCCATGCTTAGCGAAGAAGAGCGTGCCCGAATAGAAGCGTTGGGGGGGCTGGACAAGTTAATGGAAGAATTTCGCAAGCGCATGGAGGAGCAGAAGAAGCGGCATCAGGGTGGCAACAAATGGATCGGTACTGGAGGCACTTCACCCTTCGGCGCATATGGTTATAACCCGGAAGGTATTCGCATCGGCCAGGACGAAGGGCGTAATCAAAGGGCAGTTAAAGTCTGGGACAAGCGCAATTACCGTGACCTTGATGATTCCGTGGAAATTGGCACGAGAAATATCAAGATGGCCTTGCGACGCTTGCGCAAGTTTGCCCGCACCGGTGCTGCCGAAGAACTGGACATCGATGACACTATATCATCTACAGCGCGGAGAGCCGGGCTGCTGGATATCAAGATGGTGCCTGAGCGGCACAATGCTGTAAAAGTCCTGTTGTTCTTCGATGTAGGTGGTTCAATGGATCCCCATGTGCGGCTCTGTGAAGAACTGTTCTCGGCCGCGCGCTCTGAATTCAAGCATTTGAAATATTTCTACTTTCATAACTTCCTGTACGAGTCTGTTTGGACCAAGAGCGTTCGCAGACATGCCGAAACGACTTCAACATTCGATATCCTGCATAAATATAGCAAAGACTATAAGGTGCTTTTCGTGGGCGATGCCACAATGGCACCTTACGAAATTACTCACATCGGCGGCAGTATTGAGCATTATAATGAAGAAGCTGGTGCAGTGTGGATGAAGAGACTGGAAGAGGTTTTTGAGCATCTGGTATGGATTAATCCGACACCCAGGGAATATTGGGAGCACAGCTATTCTATTGAAATTGTGCGCGAATTGGTCGATGACAGAATGTACCCACTAACAGTGAAAGGCTTGGAAGAAGCCATGGCAGAGCTGACAAGATAACAATGAAAACAGAAAAACTGACCGATAGTCTGAGTCCACAGCAATATCAATCGCTTACTGAAGTTTGGGAGTACATCGCTGCTACGCACAGCGATCTGCCAGCATATACCTGTCTGGGCAAGACCCTGACATATGCCGAAATTGATCGCTTGAGCTCATGCTTTGCTGCATACCTGCAACAACATACGTGCTTGCAGCCGGGCGATCACATCGCATTGCAATTGCCTAATGTGCTGCAATTTCCTGTCGCCTTTTTTGGCGCTTTGAAAGCGGGGCTTGTCGTAGTCAATACGAATCCCTTGTACACAGCGCATGAAATGCAACATCAGTTCATTGATGCCGAGGTCAAGGCAATCATCATTCTGGAAAACTTCTGTGACAAGTTGCAAGCTGTATTGCCGAAGACTCAAATTGAAACGGTTATCGTCACGCGTCTGGGAGATTTACAAGCACCTGTTAAGCGGCTGCTCGTCAATACGGTCATCAAATATGTCAAAGGTATGGTACCGAAGTATGATCTGCCTCAGGCGATAGATTTTACCCGGGCACTTGCCAGCTCAGGAGAAGCGAAGCCGGTGATCCCACCGCGCGCTGGTGATGACATCGCGTTGCTGCTTTATACCGGTGGCACTACTGGCGTATCAAAGGGTGCCATGCTGACCCACAAGAATTTGATCGCCAATATGATGCAGTTGCGTTCGCGCTGTATGGCCATTATTGACGACAGAGTCGAGACGATCGCAGCACCACTGCCGCTGTATCACAGCTATGCCTTCCTGTTGCATTGCCTGGCCATGCCTTATGCCGGTAATCACAATTTGCTCATTACCAATCCGCGTGATCTCGATGCGATGTTTAAAGACCTTAGCCAATACAACATCAGTGGTTTTGTGGGAATCAACACGTTGTTCCTGGCGATGTTGCGACACCCGAAAATGGATACCGTTGATTGGGCGCAACTCAAGTTCTGTGGCGCTGGCGGCATGGCTTTGACACCGGCAATTGCTACCGAATGGCAAGAGCGTACTGGCTGCGAAATCTTTGAAGGCTATGGTTTGACAGAGTGTTCACCTGTCGTATCGGTAAATCAACCGGGGCGCGTCAAGCTTGGCACGGTGGGAGAGCTGGTTCCTGAAACGGAAGCCCGGGTCGTGGATGAGGAAGGCAATGAGCTGGCGCTTGGCGAAAAGGGCGAACTATGGATTCGCGGTCCACAGGTTATGCTCGGTTACTGGAAACAGAAAGCTGCAACTGAAGAGGCAATCACCCCTGATGGCTGGTTTAAAACCGGCGACTACGCCTGTATTGATGATGAGGGTTACATCAGTATTGTAGACCGCAAGAAAGATATGATCCTTGTCTCCGGTTTCAATGTATTCCCCAACGAAGTTGAGGACTGGGTTGTTGGTCATCCAGGTGTGCTGGAATGCGCGGCCATTGGCAAGCCCGACGAAAGGTTAGGGGAGGCCATACAGTTATATGTCGTCAAGCGTGACCCGAAACTCACTGAAGCTGACGTTATCGAGCACTGTCGATCAGGCTTGACCGCCTACAAGGTGCCCAGGGAAGTTATATTCATGACAGAATTACCGAAATCCAATGTCGGTAAAATTCTCCGTCGCGAACTCAGGGAGGCAACTGGTTAACAATCGGTTGCTCGCATTCGATGGCCAGTCTTGAAGAGGAGCTGTTGCAGTGTCAGCTAGCAGACCGTTTTGCCCTGCAGAAACGGCTTCGCGCATTGCACAAAAGGGAGCGCGCCGGTAAACCCGTACACCGCGATCTATCGGTTATCTCAGAAGCCATCGAGAAATCCCGGGCCATTGTCGCGCAACGTGCTAAATCCATCCCCGAGCGCGTTAATTTTCCAGACATCCTGCCCATTACTGGCCATGTCGCTGAAATCTCCAGGCTTTTGGCCGCACATCAAGTGCTGGTTGTGGCGGGAGATACTGGCTCAGGTAAAACAACACAGTTACCCAAAATCTGCCTGCAGGCCGGCTTTGGCCGCCTTGGGCAAATTGGCCACACCCAGCCGCGCCGACTTGCTGCCGTTTCAGTAGCTAATCGCATTGCAGAGGAGTTGCAAACCGAACCAGGTAAGGGAGTTGGTTTCCAGGTACGTTTTGACGACCGCTCCGATTCGGCCAACTATCTGAAATTAATGACAGACGGCATTCTGTTGGCAGAATTACAGGGTGATCCGTTTCTCAATAAATATGAAGTCCTGATAATAGATGAAGCCCACGAGCGGTCACTGAATATCGACTTCCTGCTGGGTTTGCTCAAACGGCTTCTTGCCAGACGGCCAGAACTGAAGCTGATCATTACCTCGGCAACGATCGACCTTGATAAATTCTCGCGTCATTTTCACGATGCTCCCATCGTGCAAGTATCCGGGCGTACGTACCCGGTTACAACGCACTACCGACCGCTGGATCCCGGGCAAGCATCCGCCAATAACAACGATCAGCAACTTGAAGCGATTCGCAATGCAATCGCCGAAATTCTCGATATGCAAAAGACTGGCAGTGCAGGAAAAGGCGATATCCTGGTTTTCCTCAGTAGTGAGCGCGAAATCAGGGAAACCGCTCAATACTTGCGCAAAGCGCGGCTGGGCGGCCTGGAAATATTGCCGCTTTACGCCAGACTGCGTCAGGCAGAACAGATGAAGGTGTTCCAGCCTCATTCAAAACAGCGAGTCGTATTGGCAACCAACGTTGCAGAGACTTCAATCACCGTGCCCGGTATTAATTTCGTCGTAGATCCGGGCTTCGCCCGCATAAGTCGCTACAGCATTCAGCACAAAGTGCAGCGTTTGCCGATTGAAGCGATTTCACAGGCCAGTGCCAATCAGCGCATGGGGCGCTGCGGGCGTCTGGCAGACGGAGTATGTCTGAGGCTTTATACCGAGCAAGACTTTGCTGCACGGCCTGCGTTCACTGATCCGGAGATTAAACGTACCAATCTCGCAGCAGTTATTCTGAAGATGCTATATCTCCGACTCGGTGAAGTGAGTGAGTTCCCTTTTATTGACCCACCCGAACCGCGAGCCATTAACGAGGGCTTCAAATTGTTGCTGGAACTGAATGCCATCGATTCTGGCAATCGACTTACGAGTGTTGGCAAGCAAATGGCGCAGATGCCAACTGATCCTCGTCTTGCAGCTATGTTGATTGCAGCCAGCCGCAGAAACTGCCTGACTGAGATGTTGATCATTGTCAGTGCGTTGAGCATTCAGGATCCAAGAGAATCTGGCAATGATAATCGCGACCAGGCGCGGCAGATGCAAGAGCAGTTCGACCATCCTGATTCTGATTTTCTCAGCTTCGTCGAGTTATGGAATCAGTTCGAGCAGGCGCGGCAAACGTACACGCAATCACAGCTACGCAAGTACTGTAAGACACACTTTTTATCCTACATGCGTATGCGTGAATGGCGCGAACTCCACACACAATTACGCGTGAGCTGCAAACAGCTCGGTTTGCAACTTAACCAGTCGGCAGCCAGCTATGGTGCAGTACATAAAGCCTTGCTTGTCGGGTCTCTGAATCAGATTGCTTGCCATCAGGAAGGTCGGTATTACCTGGGTAATCGTCATCGCAGGTTTAGTCTGTTCCCAACCTCTGTGCTCAGTCGGAAGAAGGCTAAGTGGATTGTGACGGGGGACTTGATCGAAACCGAAAATACTTTTGCTGCTCTGGCCGCGAAAATTCAGCCGGAGTGGGTGGAAGAGGTTGCGCTACATCTGGTGAAACGGGAGTATTTTGACCCGCACTGGAGTGCCCGTCACCAATGCGTAATGGCCTATGAAAAAGTTCAGCTTTATGGTCTTGTGGTTATCGAGAAATCCCTGGTTGCCTATAGCGAATTGGATCCAGACGAAGCGCATCGCATATTTCTGGCAGATGGTTTAATGGAAAACCAGCTCAAGACTTCAGCGCAGTTTTACAGTCACAACCAGGCGTTTCTGCAAGACCTGGCCCGGGAAGAGGAGCGTCTGCGTCGACCCGAAGTGATTGTCAGTACCAGGGCAGTGAGGCAATTCTATGAGCAGGCGCTACCTGGTCATATTACCTCGACAAAGCAGCTGGAAACGTGGCTGGAGCAACTTCCAGAAGCCGCTGCCAATAAACTGATAATGACAGAAGCTGCTTTGGTTAATCAGGAAACCCGGGATGAAGTGCAGCGGGATTTCCCTGAGCACGCTGCGCTTAAGCACAATAAACTAAAAATTGACTACAAATTTGAACCAGGTGCGCGCGAAGATGGCGCAACTATCAAGGTTCCGCTCGCGGTGTTGGGGCAGTTGACCCAATCCGATGTGGATTGGGCCATACCGGGAATTTTGCGAGAAAAGTGCATAGCACTGCTCAAAGGGTTGCCAAAAAGTATGCGCAAAAATTTCATCCCGGTCAGTGGCTTTGTCGATCAGATACTGCCGGGGATGACCAATGCTGATGGGGACTTGCTGGATGCGATCGTTGCCCAGATTCGAAAAGAGAGGCGCTTGCAGATATCGCGTGACGAGTTTTCAGGTATTGAATTGCCGTCCTATCTTAAAACTTCAATTTCAGTTTGTGATGAAGCCGGCCGTGAACTTGCTTTAGGAGAAGACCTGGCTGAATTGCAGAACAAGCTTGGTGCAACAATAGTCCAATCAACGCCAGAGTATGGACATGCTGTTGAAGTGAGTGGTTTGAAGGATTGGGAACTGGATAATTTGCCACAAGAAATAACCCTTGGGGAAGAGCTGGTACTGGTGCGTTTTCCGGCGCTGGTCGATGAACAGGACAGTGTGGCAGTGCGGCTGTTCGTAGATGAACATACTGTTCAAGCAGCCATGCAATCAGGTCTGGCCAGGCTCTATATGTTTCGTAGTGAACAGCAGGTTAACCTCATCAAAAAGTTACTGCGCCGCTTTATCAAAGAAAACCCGCTATTACTCCCGGCTGCCCCTGACGCTTTTGAGACTGATGCCTTGAATGCCTGCTATGCGGCGGCTTTTGAAACGGGAAATGTGCAGCCACGAACGAAAGCGGGTTTTGAGGAAAATTTACAGGCTGGCAAGTCGAGAGTGGTGCCATTGGCTGAGAGGACGCTGATCTTGTTAAAACGCTGCCTGGAGCAACGATTACGCATCAGGCTGCAATTGAAGCGCATTCCTGCTTCCCTGCAATATCTCGTGCAGGATATTTCCTTACAGCTGGATAATCTGTTTCCTATGCGCCTGTTAATGAAGACCCCGATCGATCAACTGGAACAATACCCCAGATATCTTCAGGCTATTGAGTGCCGGCTGGAGAAAGCCCCCCATATGGGGGCTAAAGACAGACCGGACACTGATACCATAATGCATTACTGGCAGCGATATGAAAATCTACTGGACAGCAGTAAAGCAGATCAAACTGCGCAGTTGCAGGAGTTGCGCTGGATGCTTGAAGAGTTAAGAGTTTCCCTGTTTGCACAGCATCTTGGTACCCGCTCCTCGATTTCACCCAAACGAGTGGAAAAACTGCTAGGGAAACTTAAGTAAATTTTACTGACAGTTTTGGCGCAAGCGGAAATAGAGTACCATCACCGCCATGCTCGTCGCATAACTCGCGTATTGGCCAGGAAATAATCAACGTGGCTCGCTGTAGATTCTCAATATCAACCAAACTAAATCTGGTTTACTTCGTACTGCTGTGCGCTGTGTTGCTACCTGCGCCGTTGTATGCCCAGGGTGTTAACCCTGACCCGTGGCGAACCACCAACCAGAGAATCTACAATTTCAATAACTTCTTTGATGGGCTTATAGTCAGGCCGGCGGCGCAAACCTATACAACGCTGGTTCCCAGAGTGGTTCGGCAAGGTATAGGAAACTTCTTCAGTAACATTAACGATATCAACGTCGCAGTTAATGATTTACTGCAGTTCAAATTTGACGCGGCGCTATCGGATTCTGGCAGGTTTCTCATTAACAGCACCGTAGGCGTACTTGGTGTGTTTGATGTTGCAACATCTATGGGACTGCAAAAAAACGAAGAGGACTTCGGTCAGACTCTGGGTAGGTGGGGAGTCGGACCCGGGCCCTACGTGATGCTGCCAGTGTTTGGCGCCAGCAATGTCAGAGATTCTTTTGGGCTTGTACTGGACACACTGTTCAATCCAATCCAGTATCAGGATGACGATTCACTACGGCTGACACTGTTCATGGTAGACGAAATCAATTCCCGAGCCGGTTTACTGGCACTGGATGAGCTCGTAGTCGGAGATCAGTATCTGTTTATTCGTGAAGCTTATATCCAGCGCCGTGAATACCTGGTAACAGATGGTGAAGTGGAAGATGACTTTGGTGATTTCGGCGCGTTCGGAGATTTCTAACCCGGATTAGTCAGTTTTTTTTTGCACTTTCAATTTTGTGCGGATGAAATCGCTGTGCGAAACATAGATCAGATCACTGATTCTGCGAATCAAATGATCTTCGTACTTATCCAGCTTTTCATCTGAAAATGCAATTCGCCACATGTTTTCAATTAAACCGACTCTGGCATCGTAGTCGTAGTTGTCGTTTATCAATCGTGTGAATTCATACAATGAAGTGGCGCGCTGTGCCTCATCCTGGGCCATCTCAACCAGTTCATTCAGCTCTTCATCGGCGATATCCAGACTATCCTGCAGTACCTGAAGAAATTTTTCAGATTCTCTTTCATCTAATTCATGATCGGCTTTCATGACTTCGATCATCAGTGCAGCGCTGGCTAAATGCTGGCGCGAGATCTTTGAACCATCTTCCTTATCAGGCGCAATACGCGTGTCGAAGAATTTTTTAATTGAATCAAGCATGGCGGTTAATGCGTATGAATGTATTACTGAAATTTAACAGATTACATAACCCATCGCATCTTTTAGCACTTCCAGGCCGGCGTCAGGATGACGTGCATTCTCACTCAGATGGCGGCGGAATTGTTTACCGCCCTTAACGCCTTTAAACAGACCTAAAATATGTCTTGTTATATGGTGCAGCGGGGTACCTCTGGCCAGTTCGCTTTCGACGTAAGGTAAATATTCATCCAGATAGTCCAGACGAGTGTGTCCAGACGTGGTCGAGCCAAATAATTCGCTATCCACACGATGCAGCATATAAGGGTTCTGGTAGGCCTCCCGTCCCAGCATAACGCCATCAGTATGCAGCAACAGTTCCTGGCATTGCTCGATCGACTGAATACCGCCGTTAATGATGATGTCCAGTTCTGGAAATCGCTGTTTTACGGAGAATACCCTGGCGTAATTCAGTGGGGGAACCTCCCGATTTTCTTTTGGGCTAAGACCCTGCAGGATCGCTTTTCGGGCGTGAATGATAAAAGTTGCACATCCTGCGTTGGCAACCCGTTCGACAAAGTCCATCAGAAAATCTTCGTCATCCTGGTTATCAATCCCAATGCGACATTTTACTGTGACTGGAATGCTCACCTGTGCTTGCATGGCTTCAACACTGCGTGCAACAAGATCAGGGTCTGCCATGAGGCAGGCACCGAAGCGGCCCGATTGCACGCGATCGCTGGGACAACCTACATTAAGATTGATCTCGCGAAAGCCTGCATCAGCACCGAGTCTCGCGGCATGGGCGAGTTGGGCTGGGTCGCTACCGCCCAGTTGTAATGCCACGGGATGCTCTTGCGGATCATGTTCCAGCAGGTAGTGAGCATCGCCATGTTCCAGTGCGGCACTGGTGACCATTTCAGTGTAGAGCAGGGCATGCTTGCTGAACTGGCGCAGAAATACGCGGTCATGACGGTCTGTCCAGTCCATCATCGGGGCTACGCAAAATTTGTGATTTACCTTTTTCATATGAAATCTTTTGATACCCTGATTGCGACTCCTGTTGTCAGGCCATGGGAATTAAACGCGATTCAAGTATAATCAGCGCCCAGTTCAAGATTGCCGATTATATCTCTGATGAGCGAAATTCGTACCCGTATTGCCCCTTCACCCACTGGTGACCCTCATGTGGGGACAGCTTATATTGCGCTATTTAACCGCTGCTTTGCCCATCAGAAAGCCGGAAAATTTATTCTGCGCATCGAGGATACTGACCAGCAACGCAGTACCGCCCGCTCCGAGCAGGATATCCTTGCAGCACTGCATTGGCTGGGTTTGACCTGGGATGAAGGGCCGGATTGTGGCGGCGCCTTTGGTCCGTATCGCCAAAGTGAGCGGAGTGAAATTTACGCAGAACATATCAATCAGTTAATTCAGAACAAGACTGCATTTCACTGTTTCTGTAGTGGCGAACGACTCGATGCCCTGCGTCAGCAGCAGATGCAAGACAAGGTTCAGGTCGGTTATGACGGACATTGTTTGCAGTTGACTGAAGAAGAGGTCGCAGCGCGTCTGCTCGTGGGTGATGAGCATGTAATTCGACTCAAGGTGCCTCGCGAAGGTGAAAGCAGCTTCACCGACGAACTGCGCGGCCCGGTAACCATCAACTGGGCGCAGGTCGACATGCAGGTGCTCATCAAGTCTGATGGTATGCCAACTTACCATTTTGCGAATGTCGTTGATGATCATCTGATGAAAATCACCGACGTTATTCGTGGCGAAGAATGGATTAATTCCACGCCCAAACATGTGCTTCTGTATCAATCCTTCGGCTGGGATGTGCCGCATTTTTTCCATATGCCGTTGTTGCGTAACCCTGACAAGAGCAAGCTGAGCAAGCGCAAAAACCCCACCAGCATTAATTATTATCGCGATATGGGCTATTTGCCTGCTGCCGTTGTGAACTACCTCGGGCAGATGGGCTGGTCATTGCCATCCGGTGAAGAGAAATTCTCTTTGCAGGAAATGGTTCAGAATTTTGACATGTCGCGGATTTCGCTTGGCGGGCCGATCTTTGATACTGAAAAGCTCGATTGGCTAAATGGTAAATACCTGCGTGAAGATTTGAGTGATGCGGAGTTTGCCGCTGCTTTTAGTAACTGGGCGATTAAAGAGAAAGGTATTGAACGTATTGTGCCCCTGATCAGACAGCGCGTGGAGAGATTCAGTGATGTAGCGCCTTTGTCAGCGTTTTTTCTGAGTGGTCTGGTTGAGCTCGAAGCAGAAAGCTTCGCTCACAAGAAACTGGACCCCGACCAGGTTAAACAAATTTTGCAGTTTAGTTTGTGGTCGCTCGAAAATCTTGGGGAATGGCATCGGGATGTTATTGAAGCAGAGTTGCAAACACTTGCAGCGGCGCTGGAACACAAGATCAGGGATTTCCTTTTTCCATTGTTCGTGGCCGTTAGCGGTAAAGCTGTTTCGACCTCGGTGATTGATTCAATCGCTGTTCTTGGGCTGGATATCACGCGTGCTCGCTTGCGTAATGCCCTGGAAATCCTGGGGGGCGTTTCAAAGAAACAAGCCAAAACATTTGAGAAGGAATACCAGCACCTGCTCAATTGACAGGGGGTGGACAGGTGCTTAGAATGCGCCTTCCTCGAATATCCCGTCTTATGGGGCCTTAGCTCAGCTGGGAGAGCGCAACACTGGCAGTGTTGAGGTCACCGGTTCGATCCCGGTAGGCTCCACCAATATCCTCGTAATTTCTGTAGCATCCTGGCGCAACTTCTACCTGGAGTCCGGCCAATCCTAGCCGGGGTAATCGCGCTTCGCGTAGCCTTTATACAGCTGACGTGGACGGCCGATACGATAATCATTACTCAGCATTTCGTGCCAGTGCGCGATCCAGCCTGGGGTACGCCCAGTAGCAAATATCACAGTGAACAGGCTGGTAGGGATGCCGATGGCCTTGAGAATAATACCGGAATAGAAATCCACATTGGGATAAAGTTTGCGCTCAATAAAGTACTCGTCTTCCAGTGCAATTTTTTCCAGTTTGCGCGCAATTCTAAACAGTGGATCGTCTTCTGATCCCAGCTCATCCAGCACCTCGTCACATATTTTACGCATGACCTTGGCGCGCGGATCGAAGTTCTTGTAAACCCGATGACCAAAACCCATCAGCCGGAATGGGTCTTTCTTGTCCTTCGCTTTCACGATGAACTCCTCAATGTGGGATTCATCGCCGATTTCATTCAGCATGCGTAACACAGCTTCATTTGCACCACCATGAGCCGGGCCCCAAAGTGCAGCGATACCGGAAGCGATACACGCATACGGATTGGCACCGGTGGAACCAGCCAGGCGCACTGTAGAGGTTGAGGCATTCTGTTCATGGTCAGCATGGAGCAGGAAGATGACGTCCATGGCTTTGGCAAGAGTAGGGCTAATCTTCCCTGATTCACAGGGTGTACCGAACATCATATGCAAAAAGTTTTCGGCAAACCCCATGTTGTTTTGCGGGTACATGAAGGGCTGACCAACGCCGTGCTTGTAGCACATCGCTGCCAATGTAGGCATCTTGGCGATAATCCGATGTGATGCAATTAGGCGATGTTCTTCGTTATCAATATTCAGGGAGTCGTGATAAAACGCCGAGAGAGCACCGACTGCACTCACCAGCATTGCCATAGGATGAGCGTGACGAGGAAAGCCTTTAAAGAACTCATGAATGCCTTCGTCGACCATAGTGTGATACTTGATACTATTTTCAAATGAGGCTTTTTGATCTGAGTCGGGTAATTCGCCGTGAAGAAGTAGATAGGAAGTTTCCAGAAAGCTGGATTTTTCTGCCAGTTGCTCTATTGGATAGCCACGATGCAGCAATATGCCCTTGCCGCCATCGATATAAGTAATTTCCGATTCGCAGGATGCTGTAGAAACAAATCCCGGGTCGTAAGTGAAGATGCCTTTGCTGACCAAACCGCGTACGTCAACAACATCCGGGCCGGTACTGCCTTCATAGACGGGTAATTCAATAGGGCCATCTAACCCATCGACAGACAACTGGGCCTTCTTTTCACTCATGCCAGACTCCTGCAAGATTTTAATCTGAGTTGGTACTTACAAAGGGATACAGCCGGTAATGGGCGCGCTGCAATATTTTTATTGTTCCGCACAGAGCCTGCGCAGAGGCGGCAATACTAGGGAGTCTGCTGCGCTTTTGTCAAATCTTCATAAGACACCGGTGCATTGCAGCCAGCTTGCCTGCTTTTGTTCGTCAATGAAATACGGTTCACTGCCGGGACAAGGTTACAGAACGCATTTAGTGGCTTAATTTGTACGTTTTTTGATCAATGAACCCTGTATTGACAGTCTATTGTCAATATCCCGCTCTAATCCGTGGAATTCATTGTGTTGACAGTAACTTACACATATACTTTGCCTTGTCTATTTCCCTCAAATAGCGAGATAATTAACCAGTTTGCGTATTCTTTGCAGGCTCAAAACATCGAGTTCTGCATTGTAGGCGGTACAGGATACAGATACCCGTGAAAGACAACAGACCGACCAATCTAAACCTGACTACAATCAAATTTCCCCTTCCTGCAATTACTTCAATTCTGCATCGCATATCAGGCGCTTTTCTATTCTTCGCCGTCGCGGTATTGCTGTATTTGCTGGATTTATCACTGTCCTCTGAGGCCGGGTTTCAGGAAGTCACTGAAATGCTGACTGGCCCGCTGGCAAAGTTTGTCATCTGGCTGATCCTCGCAGGGCTGGCGTATCACTTCGTTGCCGGGTGCAAGCACCTCATCATGGATATGGGCATAGGTGAAACACTGGAAGGCGGTCGGTTTGGTGCCATCGCCACAATTGTTGTTTTCCTAGCACTGGCTGCGGCCCTGGGGGTGTGGATATGGTAACGAGTGTCACCAATCTGGGCCGTTCAGGCCTCTACGACTGGGTGATTCAGCGCTTTAGCGCCATTATCCTCGCTGCCTATACGCTGTGCATCATGGGCAGCCTTGTGTTCCAGCCCGAGCTGGACTACGCAGCCTGGCGTGCCCTGTTTGGCCACACGGCGATGCGTATATTCAGCCTGATAACCCTGTTTTCTCTCTGTGCTCATGCCTGGATTGGCATGTGGACTATCTCTACGGACTACTTAACGACCCGCCATGCCGGTAAATACGGCACCATTATCAGGTTGTTCTTTCAGTTCGGTTGCGCCTTGCTCACGTTGATTTACCTGCTGTGGGGCATTGAAATATTCTGGAGCAGTTAAGCCATGAAAATGCGTAGTATTTCATTCGATGCGGTCATTGTTGGGGGTGGCGGCGCCGGGATGCGTGCGTCCCTGCAGCTGGCGCAATCCGGTTACAAGACTGCAGTCATATCCAAGGTCTTCCCAACCCGTTCACATACGGTATCCGCCCAGGGTGGCATTACCTGTGCCATAGCCAGTGATGATCCTGACGATAACTGGCAATGGCATATGTATGACACGGTAAAAGGCTCTGATTACATTGGTGATCAGGATGCCATCGAATACATGTGCAGCGAGGGCCCGCAAACAGTATTTGAACTTGAGCATATGGGTTTGCCATTTTCCCGTACCGAAAGCGGCCGTATTTATCAGCGTCCGTTTGGAGGTCAATCCAAGGACTTCGGTAAAGGCGGCCAGGCTGCCCGTACCTGTGCTGCGGCAGATCGCACCGGCCATGCGCTGCTCCATGCGCTTTATCAGGGCAACCTGAAAAACAATACGGTGTTCTTCAATGAGTGGTACGCCACAGATCTGGTGAAGAATCAGGATGGCGCAATCGTAGGTGTTATCGCTATCTGCATGGAAAACGGCGAAACAGCATTTATTAAGTCCAAAGCCACTGTATTCGCCACTGGCGGGGCAGGCCGTATCTATGCGTCTACCACCAATGCATTAATTAATACCGGTGATGGCGTCGGCATGGCGCTGCGGGCCGGATACCCTATGCAGGACATGGAGATGTGGCAGTTCCACCCCACCGGCATTTACGGCGCGGGCACGCTCGTCACCGAAGGTTGCCGCGGAGAAGGTGGCTACCTGATTAACAAGGATGGCGAGCGCTTCATGGAACGTTATGCGCCTAATGCCAAGGATCTTGCTGGACGAGATGTGGTTGCGCGCTCGATGGTGCTTGAGATTCTCGAAGGTCGCGGCTGCGGTGAAAATGGCGACCATGTAATGCTTAAACTGGATCACCTGGGCGAAGAAGTGCTGAACTCCAAGTTGCCAGGCATCCTGGAACTGTCGCGCACATTTGCGCACGTAGATCCTGTTAAAGAACCCATTCCTGTTGTACCCACTTGTCATTACATGATGGGGGGCATTCCTACCAATGTGAATGGGCAGGCGCTTACCCAGGATGATGCTGGTGAAGACCAGGTGATCCCCGGTTTATTTGCAGTAGGCGAAGCCGCCTGCGTCTCTGTGCATGGTGCCAATCGCCTGGGGGGCAATAGTCTGCTGGATCTGGTCGTGTTCGGTCGCGCCGCCGGTAAACATATCGAGGAAATGCTGCGTCAGGGAGTGGAACTGCGTGATCCTGCTGAAACTGATGTCGATCAGGCTATGTCTCGCTTGCAAAGGCTGAATGATTCTACCTCGGGTGAGTCTGTTCCGGCACTGCGAGCGGAGTTGCAGCAGGTTATGCAGAATCATTTCGGGGTATTCCGCAAAGGCGAATTTATGCAGGAGGGCATCAAGAAATTGCATGATTTGCGCAGTCGCATTGCCAATCTGCACCTCCCTGACAAGAGCAATACATTCAATACCGCGCGCATCGAAGCGCTTGAGTTGGAAAACTTATTTGAAGTGGCTGAGGCGACGGCCATTGCAGCAGAATGTCGCAACGAGAGTCGTGGCGCGCATGCGCGAGATGATTTCCGTGAGAGAGATGACGAAAACTGGCTGTGCCATTCGCTCTATTTCCCTGTCGACAAAAAAGTTGGCAAACGCGCAGTGAATTTCAAACCAAAGACTGTAGACACCTTCGAGCCTCAGGTTCGAACTTATTAATATTTCGCATAAATTTTGCAGGTGAATCCGTGCTAGTCAGTATTTATCGTTACAACCCAGAGACAGACAGCAAGCCCGTTATGCAGGATATCGAAGTCGATATCCCACAAGGCAAGGATTTGATGGTGCTTGATGTATTGGCGCTGGTTAAGGAAAAGGATCCCACTGTCGCCTATCGCAGATCCTGCCGCGAAGGTGTTTGCGGCTCCGATGGCATGAATATGAATGGTCAGAATGGGCTCGCCTGTATTACGCCACTGTCGCAACTGGTGAAACCAGGCAAAAAGTTGGTGATACGACCTTTGCCAGGCTTACCGGTGATTCGTGATCTGGTGGTGGACATGTCCATTTTTTATAAACAGTTTGAGAAAGTTAAACCGTTCCTGATTAACAACGAGCCACCACCGGCTATCGAGCGACTGCAATCTCCCGAGGATCGTGCCAAGCTGGACGGCTTGTACGAATGCATCCTTTGCGCCTGTTGCAGTACAAATTGTCCTTCCTTCTGGTGGAACCCTGACAAGTTCATCGGCCCGGCCGGTCTGCTGCAGGCTTATCGGTTTCTTGCTGACACCCGTGATACGGCAACTGATGAGCGGTTGGCAGCGTTGGATGATCCGTTTAGCGTATTCAGATGTCGCGGCATTATGAATTGTGTCGCCGTGTGTCCCAAGGGATTAAATCCAACCCGCGCCATAGGTCACATTCGGTCCATGTTGATACAACAGGGGACCTGACTGAGAGAGGGCGCGTGACGTTCACGCAGATTAATTCTTCAGTCCATTTCCAAGGTTCGGATTTATGCAAGACAGTTTGATGGAAGCACTATGGGCAAGCGGGCATCTGTCCGGTTCGAATGCTGCCTACGTGGAAGAGCTGTATGAGAGTTATCTTGCAGACCCTGATTCCATTCCGCAGCAGTGGCGTGATTTTTTCGAAACTTTGCCAACGGTTAATGGCGGACAGCACGCCGATGTGTCTCATTCGAAGATCCAGAAAGATTTCAAGCAGCTTGGCAAAATCAGTCGCTATGCCCCAGTGCTCAGTAACGACGCTGTCGTTAACTCAGAGCATGAGCACAAACAGGTTCAGGTTTTATTGCTGATCAGTTCATATCGGGTCAGGGGGCACCAGAAAGCCAGCCTGGACCCATTGGGAATCATGCATCGTGAGCGTGTGCCAGATCTTGAGCTGGAATTTCATGATCTTTCTCCTATTGATTACTCGACAATCTTTCAAACTGGCTCTCTGTTTATAAGTAAAGACAAAGCGCCGTTGAGGGAAATAGTTGATACGCTGGAGCGTATTTATTGCAACACTGTTGGCTACGAATTCATGCATATTGTGAATCTCGAAGAGAAACAGTGGATACAACAACGCATCGAAAGCAACGATGGCTTTCCTGAATTTGAATCTGATGTAAAGCGCCATCTATTGGAGCGACTCTCTGCTGCCGAAGGTCTGGAGAAGCATCTCGATAGCAAGTATCCAGGCACCAAACGATTTGGACTGGAAGGTGGCGAAAGCCTTATTCCAGCTCTCGACGAACTCGTGCAACGAGCAGGGCGCTATGGCGCCAAAGAAATTGTGTTAGGGATGGCGCATCGAGGCCGTCTCAATGTGCTGGTTAACATTCTGGGCAAGAACCCGGCAGAACTGTTTGATGAATTCGAAGGTAAGGCAACTTACAAGAGTTCAGGCGATGTGAAGTACCATCAGGGCTTTTCCTCCAACATTATGACAGCGGGCGGCGAAGTTCACATGGCGATGGCATTTAACCCGTCGCACCTGGAAATTGTCGCTCCTGTAGTTGAAGGTTCTGTGCGAGCACGGCAGTCCCGTCGCAATGATACTGAAGGTAATCAGGTAGTTCCCATCATCATTCATGGCGACGCTGCTTTCGCGGGTCAGGGTGTCGTGATGGAAACCTTCCAGATGTCCCAGACTCGGGCATTCTCTACCGGCGGCACGGTGCACATCATCATTAACAACCAGGTCGGGTTTACCACCAGCCGACAAGACGACGCGCGTTCAACTGAGTACTGCACTGACGTTGCCAAAATGGTGCAGGCACCAATTTTCCATGTTAACGCTGACGATCCCGAAGCCGTGCTGTTCGTTACTCAGTTGGCACTGGATTTTCGCAGGGAATTCAAAAAAGATGTGGTAATTGACCTGGTTTGCTATCGCCGCCGTGGTCATAACGAAACTGATGAGCCGTCGGCTACCCAGCCTGTCATGTACGCTGCCATCAAGCAGCATAAATCCACTCGCGTGCTCTACGCAGAGAAACTGGCCGCCGCTGAAGTGGTCAGCATGGACGAGGCAGACGCGATTAACGCCAACTACCGTGCCGCGCTCGACACCGGGGAGCATGTGGTTAAAAGTCTGGTAAAAGAGCCTTCAGTCGAGTTGTTTGTCGACTGGAGCCCATACATCGGACACGACTGGAGCCCATACTTCAATACGTCAATTCCATTGAATACGCTCAAAGCGCTAGCGAAACGGGTGGTGGACATGCCAGCCAACCTCGAGTTGCAACGTCAGGTGAAGAAGATAATTAACGACCGCGCCAGTATGGCGGCCGGTGAGATCCCGGTGGACTGGGGCTTCGCGGAAACCCTGGCATATGCCAGCATCCTTACCAGTGGAAACAAGATTCGTATTACCGGACAAGATGTGGGACGTGGCACCTTTTCCCATCGCCATGCGGTGCTATTCGATCAGAAATCTGGTGAAACTTATGTGCCTTTACAGCGCATAGGCAAGGATCCAAGATCTTTCACTATTTATGACTCCCTGCTCTCGGAAGAAGCAGTACTGGCTTTCGAATATGGGTACTCGACTACGACCCCTAACGCTTTGGTAATCTGGGAAGCGCAATTCGGAGACTTTGCCAATTCGGCACAGGTCGTGATCGACCAGTTCATAACCAGTGGTGAGAACAAATGGCAACGACTCTGTGGTCTTACCTTACTGCTCCCACATGGTTATGAAGGACAGGGGCCAGAACATTCCTCGGCGCGACTCGAGCGCTTCCTGCAATTATGTGCTGAACATAATATTCAGGTTTGTCTACCGACTACGTCTGCCCAGGTTTTTCACATGCTGCGCAAACAGGTACTGTGCCCGCTGCGCAAGCCTCTGGTAGTTATGTCTCCGAAGAGCCTGTTACGTCATAAAGAGAGCGTGTCGAGTCTGGAAGATCTTGCTGAAGGTTCATTTCAGGCAGTTATCGATGAAACGGACGGATTTGATCCCGAATCTATTCGCAAACTGGTGCTTTGCAGCGGCAAGGTTTACTACGACCTCCGCAGTGAGCGCCGCGCCAGAAATATTGAAGACATTGCAATTATTCGACTGGAGCAACTTTATCCGTTCGCTCACGATGTGTTCGAACAGGTTTTGCTGCAATACAAGAATGTACAATCCATTGTGTGGTGTCAGGAAGAACCCATGAATCAGGGCGCCTGGTACTCGAGTCAGCACCACTTTCGCCGCGTAATCGCCGAACACTTCCCCAACATCTGGCTGGAATATGTTGGCCGCGAGGCATCAGCCGCCGCTGCGGCAGGTTATCCGGCATTACACTTTAGTCAGCAGGAACAATTTATAGACGAGGCACTTAGCTAGTCACTCAATTCACACACAGTGTGAACGAGGAGACAAGGATAGATTATGACAATCGAAATCAAAGCACCGACTTTACCGGAATCTGTTCCCGACGGAACGATCGCCACCTGGTATAAAAGCGAAGGTGACAGTGTCAGCCGCGACGAACTGCTAGTCGATATTGAAACCGACAAGGTGGTTATCGAAGTGGTGTCGCCCACAGATGGCGTACTGAAAGAAATCATCAAGAATGTCGGCGACACCATCGTCAGCAATGAAGCTATAGGCAGCGTGGAAGCTGGAGAGGCCCAGGCCAAGTCGGCGCCTGCCAAATCTGAAAAGCCAGGTGAGTCGGAGCCCGAACCGGTATCCGAAAAAGCGACTTCCAGTGACGATGCTGATTCTGCTCCGGTTAGCCCCGCAGCGAAGAAATTGATCGATGAGAACAACCTTACTCTGGCGAGCATAGAGGGTACCGGCAAGGATGGCCGTGTTACCAAGGAAGATGTGGTTAATCATTTGGAGAAGGGCGGATCGGCCGCCAGTACTTCTTCAAAGCAATCAACCGACTCTCCAGCAGTTTCGTCGACCTCCGCTGAAGGGCGTCGCGAAGAGCGTGTGCCCATGACTCGCTTACGTGCCAAGGTGGCTGAACGGCTTCTGCAAGCAACACAAACCACGGCCATGTTGACGACCTTCAATGAAGTCAATATGAAGCCGGTAATGGATATTCGCAGCAAGTACAAAGAGGAATTTGAAAAAGCCCACGATGGTGTGCGACTGGGTTTCATGTCATTTTTCGTGCGCGCATGTATTGAGGCGCTAAAGCGCTATCCTGCAGTGAATGCGTCAATAGATGGTAATGACGTGGTCTATCACGGTTACCAGGATATAGGCGTTGCCGTATCTTCACCGCGAGGACTAGTGGTGCCCGTATTGCGCAATGCAGACAATATGGGTCTGGCGCAAATCGAGCAAGAAATCCGTACATACGGTGAAAAGGCGCGCGATGGTAAATTAGCGATAGAAGAGATGACAGGTGGCACCTTTACGATCTCAAATGGAGGTGTCTTTGGGTCATTACTGTCGACTCCGATCCTCAACCCACCTCAAACGGCAATCCTTGGTATGCACAAAATTCAGGAACGCCCTATGGCAGTAGACGGCGAAGTGGTTGTGCTGCCCATGATGTATCTGGCTTTGTCATATGATCACCGCATGATAGATGGCAAGGAAGCGGTACAGTTCCTGGTTACAGTAAAGGAATTACTGGAAGATCCAACACGTCTGCTGCTGGAAATATGAAGCAATAGCAATCGAGGGAAATTATGGCTAAACAATACGATGTAGTAGTTATCGGTTCAGGTCCGGGAGGTTATGTTGCGGCGATTCGCTGCGCGCAGCTGGGATTCAAGACTGCCTGTATTGAAAAATGGCTTGATAAAGATAACAAGACAGTCTATGGCGGCACCTGTCTGAACGTTGGCTGTATCCCTTCGAAAGCCTTACTGGATACTTCACATAAATTCATTGAAGCGCAAAAAGGCTTTGAGGCTCACGGTATATCAACTGGTAAAACCACTATTGATGTACCGGCTATGATTGCGCGAAAAGAAAAAGTCGTGAAACAACTCACCCAGGGTGTTAGCGGACTTTTTACGGGTAATAAAGTCGACGGCATCGCTGGTACCGGAAAGCTCATTGCCAAAGACACGGTTCAGGTTACTGACCACGACGGTAAGCAGGAAGAGTTGCACGCCAAGCATGTGATCCTCGCAGCAGGTTCCATACCAATAGAGATTCCACCCACGCCACTTGATCAGGAGACGATTGTTGATTCCACTGGTGCGCTTGAGTTCCAGGAAGTACCCAAGCGTCTCGGCGTAATTGGCGCCGGCGTCATTGGCCTGGAACTGGGCAGTGTGTGGGCTCGCCTGGGCGCTGAAGTGACCGTGCTGGAAGCGCTCGAAGATTTTCTTCCTGCTGTGGATCGTCAAGTGGCAAAAGAAGCGCTGAAGATATTTACAGCCCAGGATCTCGATATCAAGCTGGGCGCCAAAGTGACCGGCAGTAAATCCAGCGGCGGCAAAAAGAAGACTGTCACCGTTGAATATACCGATAGTGAAGGCGAGCAGAAGGCTGTTTTCGACAAGCTTATCGTAGCTGTCGGGCGGAAACCCTACACCAAAGATCTACTCGATGATTCTGTGGGTATCGAACTTGATGAACGCGGCTTTATCAAGGTAAATGATCAATGCGAAACCAATATCTCCGGTGTCTATGCCGTCGGAGATGTAGTCAGGGGTCCCATGCTTGCCCATAAAGGGATGGAAGAGGGCGTGATGGTCGCAGAGCGCATCGCAGACAAGAAAACCCAGGTGAACTACGACCTGGTACCTTTTGTTATCTACACACACCCTGAAATCGCATGGGTGGGTAAAAACGAAGAACAATTAAAGGAAGCGGGTGTCGAGTATAACGTTGGTAACTTTCCTTTTGCCGCCAGTGGTCGCGCACTCGCTGCCAATGATGCCGACGGGTTGGTAAAAATTATCGCGGATGCTCGTACTGACCGCATTCTAGGCTGTCATATCATTGGTCCCAGTGCAGCGGACTTGCTGCAACAAATAGTGATTGCCATGGAATTCAGTGCCAGTGCTGAAGATATTGGCCTGACGATGTTCTCGCATCCTTCCCTGTCTGAAGCAGTGCACGAAGCAGCATTGTCAGCCAATGGCCATGCGATACATATCGGTAATCGCAAGCGACGCAAATAATCAGTTAAAAACCTTATTAAATACCAGGACTTTCGATGAATTTACACGAATACCAGGCAAAGCAACTCTTTGCCGAATATGGATTGCCGGTCTCACAGGGTCGTGCAGTAAGCAGTGCTGATGATGCTGTAGACGCAGCAGAAAAAATCGGCGGAGACAAATGGGTAATCAAGGCACAGGTGCATGCCGGAGGTCGCGGCAAGGCAGGTGGTGTAAAACTGGTAAGTAGCCCCGACGAAATTAGAGACTTCGTAGACCAATGGTTAGGGAATCGTCTGGTGACTTACCAAACTGACGCCCAGGGTCAACCGGTCAATCAAATTCTTGTCGAGGCCTGTACCGATATTGCCCAGGAGTTATATCTCGGTGCAGTTGTGGATCGCGCCACACGCCGTGTTGTATTTATGGCCTCAGTTGAAGGCGGAGTGGAGATTGAAAAAGTCGCTGTAGAAACTCCGGAGAAGATTTTACGTGCCACTATCGATCCACTAACAGGTGCGCAACCCTATCAGGGCCGCGATATTGCTTTTCAACTCGGGCTCGAGGGCGACCAGATCAAACAATTCACAAAATTGTTTCTGGGGCTGGCAAAGTTGTTCCAGGATCTCGATCTGGCATTGTTGGAAATTAATCCGTTGGTCATTACAGAGGCCGGCAACCTGCATTGCCTCGATGGCAAAATCAATATCGACGGCAATGCGTTATTTCGCCAACCGCGTTTGCGTGAAATGCATGACCCCAGCCAGGACGACGAACGTGAATCCCAGGCAGCGCAGTGGGATCTGAATTATGTGGCACTCGATGGCAATATCGGCTGCATGGTTAATGGTGCAGGACTTGCCATGGGTACGATGGATATCGTGCAACTTCACGGTGGTAGCCCGGCCAATTTTCTTGACGTCGGGGGTGGCGCAACCAAAGAGCGTGTCACTGAAGCATTCAAGATAATCCTTTCCGATGAAAACGTTAAAGCGGTGCTGGTTAACATATTCGGCGGGATCGTGCGCTGCGACCTTATTGCCGAAGGCATAATTGGCGCTGTCGAAGAAGTCGGCGTTGAAGTTCCTGTAGTTGTTCGACTGGAAGGCAATAATGCAGAAAAAGGGCGCGAGGTTCTGGAGAAGAGTGGTTTTAATATCATTGCTGCCACCAGCCTGTCGGATGCCGCTGAAAAAGTTGTCAGCGCAGCGGGAGGTGCGGCATGAGTATCCTTATTGATAAAAACACCAAGGTAATCTGCCAGGGCTTTACCGGCTCTCAGGGCACATTCCATTCGGAACAGGCTATCGAATACGGCACGAAAATGGTTGGTGGTGTAACACCTGGCAAGGGTGGGCAACAGCACCTCGATCTGCCGGTGTTCAATACAGTACGCGAAGCATTTGATGAAACCGGCGCTGATGCGACGGTTATTTACGTCCCTGCACCATTCTGCAAAGACTCCATTCTGGAAGCAGTAGATGCCGGGATTAAGCTGATTGTCTGTATAACAGAAGGTATACCGACCCTCGACATGCTTGTCGTCAAAGAAAAATGCGATCAGGCTGGCGTACGACTGGTTGGCCCTAACTGCCCGGGTGTTATCACTCCGGGAGAATGCAAAATCGGTATTATGCCGGGCCATATTCATTTGCCGGGGAAAGTCGGGATTGTGTCGCGTTCGGGTACCTTGACCTATGAAGCGGTTAAACAAACAACTGATCACGGTTTTGGCCAGTCATCCTGTGTGGGAATTGGTGGAGACCCGATTCCTGGGTCGAGTTTTATCGACATTCTGGGATTGTTTGAAGCAGATGATGCTACGGAAGCCATTGTCATGATTGGAGAAATTGGTGGGACTGCAGAAGAGGAAGCTGCTGCTTTTATCAAGGCCAATGTGAGCAAACCAGTTGTTGCCTATATCGCCGGTGTTACTGCACCTCCTGGTAAACGCATGGGGCATGCAGGCGCCATTATCTCGGGCGGGAAGGGCACGGCCGATGAAAAATTTGGCGCTTTGGGTGATGCCGGAGTCAAAACAGTGCGAAGCCTGGCTGATATCGGTGCGGCATTAGGCGAAGTTACCGGCTGGTAAAGGCGCGGGAATAAAACAGCCTGCTATTTCAGCATCTGAACTTTTGTCTGTTAAAAGGTTCTAATGGCGCAATATGATGTGATAGGCTTAGCCGAAAATTTGGCATAAAACGCTGAATTTCAGGGACTATTTGAGAATGTCGAGATGGCATCTCAATGGGCCAATAGCAGGAGTTACCCAGACTCTCAAATTTTCCATTGTTTGAGTAGATTGGTAACTCTTGTGTTGGCATGTTTCATGGAAAGTTGTTCACCACGAGTGACAGGAAAAGTCAGGGATACTCGAACAACATTTGAATCAGGGAAGAGTAATAAAAAAATAGTAGCTTGCGGCGTCTACACTCTCAAAAGATTGAGGCACCAAGTTGAAATGCGTAGATTAATCAGATCTGTTTTACTACATAAGAAATAGGATGGCACATGAATAACCGTCGAATTACTAGTGCGAGTTTGACTGTCCTCGGTCTATTCCTTGCTGGCAATTTAGCCATAGCACAGGAAATACTCGTGGATAGCAGTGTCTTGGATCGTGCTCTCGAAGTCGTCGATCAAAAGATGAACACCTCGCAACAGCAGCAGGAAGAAATAACCCGACTAGCCAACGAAGCAAGTACCACTTTTGAACAATTTCAGCGTGAGAACGACACCCTCGAAGCACTGCTGGTACTAAATGCTGAATGGCGTCAGCGTATCGCGCGCCAGGAACGAAACATAGCAGAGCTTGATGAATCTATCGCCAATGTGGAAATCATTACTCGCGAAATTCCATTGCTGACTCAGAAGATGTTGGCCAGCATTGAGGAATTCATTGAGCTTGATATGCCATTCCGCATTGACCAGCGTCGTTCACAAGTCGCTTTCGCACGTGACGCAATCACCAACCCGGCTGTCTCTATTGCAGAACGTTTTCGCCAGGTGCTGGTGCTCTATCAATCAGAAATCAGTGCAGGGCGCACCAACGAGACCTACGCCGACACCATTACACTGGGCGGGGCTGAGCGTGACGTGAATATTGTCCGCATCGGTCGCGTGGCATTGATTGCCCAAACTACTGACAGACAAATAACAGCAGCCTGGGATAACAGCACCCGGTCGTGGGCAGAATTGCCAGCTGGTGAATACCGCACAGCCATCCAGCGTGCTATTCGAATTGCGCAACAATTGGATGCGCCAGATATCATTGAATTGCCAGTTAAGGCTCCGGAGACAGCACTGTGAAAAATTTGACTAGAAATATTAGCCTTTTTGCATCATTGCTGTTGCTGGTAGTTGGTAACCAATCTATTGCGCAAACTACAGCAAGCAGCATTAATGAGTTACTTGATCTTGTAGAGCAGGATCGCGTCAACGAGTCGGAAGACTATCGCGAACGTATACGCGAGTTCGAACAGAACGTTAGCCAGCAGGAACAAATTCTGCAAACTACAATTGAGCGTGTAGCGGCAGAAGAAGCTACCGGCGCACAATTGAGTGATGTGTTCGAAGCGAATGAAATTATCATTCGCGACAAAACCGAAATTCTGCGAGATCGTCGTGGTGACCTGAACGAATTGTTCGGCACTGTTCAGGGCGTTGCTGGTGATGTGATGAGCACATTTGATAATTCCCTTATCAGTGCACAGTATCCAGGTCGTACAGATTATCTGGAAGAGTTCATTGACAAAGCAGGTAGTACTACTGCGCAATTGAATGTAGATGAACTGGAACGTTTCTGGTTCTTCATGATGCAGGAAATCACCGAGTCCGCGAAAGTGGTTACCTATAATGGTGATGTGGCATTGCCTGATGGGAATACCCAGAATCGCAGTATCACCCGCATCGGTACCTATAATGCAGTCTCCGATGGTGAGTACTTGAGCTACGATGGCGATATCGGCCACTTGCAGGTTCTGCCACGTCAGCCTGACGGCGATATCATGGCGTCGGCGCGTGATCTGGCCAGTGCCAGCTCAGGCTTTACCAAAACAGGTATCGACCCCACAGGCGGTGTTGGCGGCCAGGTTATGGCTAACCTGGTGAACTTCCCTACAGTCCAGGAGCAGGTTCGTGACAATTCTGGCGAAATCGGCTTCATCATTATCGGTGTAGGTATCGTGGGCATCCTGTTGGGTTTCTACCGCCTACTGATGCTGACACTTATTTCCGTGAAGGTTCGTTCACAACTTAAGAGTGACAAGCCAACCAAGAACAACCCACTTGGTCGTGTGCTGCTGGTTGCTGAATCCAACCCGAACGCGGATACCGAAACTCTGGAACTAAAACTGGGCGAGGCGATTCTGCAGGAAACTCCGGCACTGGAAAGCCTTTTGACGATCATCAAGATGATCGCGACCATCGCACCGCTTGGCGGTCTGTTGGGTACAGTGACCGGTATGATCCAGGTGTTCCAGCAAATCACAGTATATGGTGCAGGTGATCCGACTATCATGGCTGGTGGTATTTCCCAGGCCCTGATGACAACTGTACTGGGTATTGTTGTTGCCATCCCGACCATCTTCATGCACACCATTGTGAAGAGTCGCGCAGACAACATTATTCACATTCTGGAAGAGCAGGCGACCGGTATGATCGCCCATAAAGCTGAGCGTTCGGCTGGTAATTAAAGAAGCTCAACCAGGAGAGTAATATGCAATTTTTACTGCTCGATTTAATGGATGCGATAGGGACCTTCATGAACCGGGGTGGCCCGGTTCTGACCATCATTGCGATGTTGATGCTCGTTAAATGGTCACTGGTGTTCGAGCGCATCTGGTATATCAACACTCAACACAAGGCCAATGTGAAAGCGACATTGGCCGAGTGGAATGCCCGCAGTGATACCAAATCATGGAGTGCGCATCAGATCCGGACGATGATGGTTTCGAAAATATCACTCGATGTGCGCAATACCTTACCGATAATAGAAGTATTGGTAACGATTTGTCCGCTGCTTGGGTTAATCGGCACGGTTACCGGCATGATCGATGTATTTAACGTGATGTCGTTCACCGGTGGTGGTGACGCCAAGTCAATGGCAGGTGGCGTATCCAGGGCAACCATTCCGACAATGGCCGGTATGGTTGGAGCAATCTCTGGCTTATTCGCTTACAACTACCTCAAAGGCAAGGTCGATCGGGATATTGAATTGCTCGAAGACCACATGCCGCTAAGTGATTAATTCTGGCCGGACATAACCGAAGGCAAAGAACAATATGAAATCAGGTTTAATGAAAAAGCAGGCAGACGAGGAGGCAGGTGAGATTGATCTCACCCCAATGCTCGACGTTGTTTTTATTCTTTTAATTTTCTTTATTGTGACATCTGTGTTTGTCACCGAGGCCGGTATTGAAGTTAGTAAGCCTATAGCGTCCACACAGGAACCGCAGCAGGGCGATCTAATTTTGATAGCAGTGGGTCCTCAGGGTGATATATGGATCGATGGTGAAATGATCGATCCACGCTTCATCCGTTCAAGGTTTGAATTGCGATTGGCAGACGCACCAAATTCTTCCATCGTGATTCAGGCGGACCAGACTTCCAATAATGAGCAGCTAATGCTGATTCTTGAAGCAGCCCGTGACGCTAACATCAATGACGTTTCTATTTCAGCGGAGGCATAAGACGATGATATTCGTAAGATGGGCAATATCAATGGCAATGGCCGGCGCAATCACTCTCGGCCTTTTCTATTTCATGCAAGCACTGATCGCTACGGGCGAAGGGCTTGATGAGCGCGTTAACGTCGTCCGTCTGGTCGATGCGACCATGCCTGAAATCCAGCAGGAGGTTATCGAAGAAATTGATCGCCCTGATCCTATCGAGGATGTTGCCGATCAGGAGCCAGATACTCCAGACAAGCAGATTAACCTGGACAGCGGTCCTGCCTTGAATGTCGCGAGATCGGAAGTGCAACTGGACACCGGACTCGATGTTGGCAGCGCATCAATATCCGCCACTGACGGCGACTACCTGCCACTGGTCGCAATTGCTCCCCAATATCCTACTCGTGCAGCACAGCGCGGTATCGAAGGTTGGTGCCTGGTAAGCTTTACTGTCGATGGCCTGGGCAATGTTGTAGAAGACAGTATTCGGGTTGTCGATGCGGAGCCAGCGAATATTTTTGACCGTTCTTCTGAACGTGCAGCAGCTCGCTTTAAGTTTCAACCACGCGTTATAGACGGGCAAGGTGTTGAGGTTCCAGGTGTGCAATATTTGTTTCGTTATCAGCTAGAGGATTAAGCATGAGATTACGTAGCAAACTGAAACTCTGCTTTCTTGCGCTAATCCTGAGCATGCCATTGTGGCACGCCGAGATAGTGCTCGCGGGTGAAGAACAAAGAGCGCCGCCCGAAGCACGCACAGCGGGTACGCTAAGTGAAGCTGTCATGCGTTCTATTACGCGCATCCAAGAGATGATGTCCCCTGAAGACGAAGACGAAGAGCCGGATCTCGCGGGCGCCAAAGAGGAACTCGATGATCTTCGTGAGCGCCGTTGGGAGCGTATGAACGACTTCGAGAAGTCCACATTGCTGAACTTCTACACCAATTATTACCTCACTATTGAGGACTATCCCAATGCCATTCTGACCTTCGAAGAGATCCTTGCGATCGGAGAACTGCGTCAGGATGTGCGACTCCGCACCTTGCGTTCTCTGGGTCAGTTGTATGCCTCCGAGGAAAATTGGCGTCAATCCATTAACTATTATGACCAATGGCGTCAATTATCAGAATTCGAAGATGATATTGTCTATCGCGGTTTGGCATATGCGCACTATATGATCGAAGAATTCACCGAAGCGCTGCCATACTGGATTGCCTATATGGAGTTCCAGCTGGACGCCGGTGTAGCGCTGGAGCGCGATGATTATGCGTTTTTAAGTGGCCTTTACTTTACGCTGGAAGACTATGAGAGTGCAGAAGAACTGCTGAAAACCATGATCGTCCTATTCGATAATCCGGTAGATTGGCAAAACCTAACCGCGGTTTATGCAACCCTGGATGAGGAAGAGGCCCGGTTGGGCACACTCACTATGGCCTATCTCAAGGGATATCTGGACGACGAGCAGTGGTTTATGAATCTGGGCCAATCGCTGGGCGGCAATGAAGTGCCTTACACTGGAGCCAAAATAATCGCTGCAGGCCTCGAGGGAGATTTCGTCGAGGAAGATGCCGATAACATGACGGTGCTGACCCAGATGTATCTGATCGCGTCACTTTATGAAGACGCGCTGGAGCCCGCCCGGCGCACTGCAGAGCTTGATCCAACCGGTGATGGCTATGACACACTGGGCTATCTTCATTACGTGATGAACAATTATGAAGAATCCGTAGAGGCATTTCGTGCGGCGCTGGATAAAGGCGATCTCTCCAATGAGGCAGACACCCAGCTATTTCTGGCTCGCGCCCTTGTGGAACTGGATGAGTGGGATGAGGCACGCGCGGCTGCGAGAGCATCAGCGGAAGCTGGCGATCGTGACGACCAGGAAGCTGCCAATAATTATCTGCGGTTTATTAACGACAGTGCCAGGGTGTATCAGGTGCTTTCGGACCGGCGTCAGGCAGCAATTGACTTCTACGAGAGCTATCCACCTCTGCGATAGTCAAATAATGGCTTGAAATTCGGGTATATGCCCACATTTAAGAACCCAGCCACAGAGCATGTGGCTGGGTTTTTTAATGCCTGAACGAAATACAAGGTGGACACATGACGGCCAAAGCAAAAATTGAAACCAGGGGATTTGAGACGGAAGCCAAACAGCTCCTGCATCTCATGATTCACTCTCTGTATAGCAACAAGGAAATATTCCTGCGGGAACTTATATCCAATGCCTCTGATGCGGCAGACAAATTGCGCTTTGAGGCACTGTCCAATCCCGAGCTGCTGGGTAAGGACAGCGAGTTAAAAGTCCAGATTGACGTGGACTCCGAAAACAAATCCATTGCCATATCAGATAACGGCATTGGCATGACCAAAGATGAGGTGATTACCAACCTCGGTACCATTGCCAAATCCGGCACCGCACAATTCCTCGATTCACTGACAGGGGACCAGAAGAAGGACTCTCACCTAATTGGCCAGTTTGGTGTCGGGTTCTATTCCGCGTTTATCGTGGCTGACAGGGTCGAGGTGTTGACCCGTAAAGCGGGCACACCCCCGGAGGAAGCCACACTTTGGAAGTCCAGTGGCGAAGCCGATTATTCTATTGAGGCAGCCGAGAAGGCGGAAACGGGAACTACCATAACCCTGTTTCTCAAACCTGCTGAGGCGGAGTACGCTGAACCATTCAGGCTGCGTTCTATCGTCAAAAAATACGCCGACCATATCTCCATTCCTGTGATGATGGAGAAGCCGCAAATGCCCGAGGAAGGAGAGGGGGACAAGAAAGAGAAGCAAACGGACGAAGTAACCGAATACGAAGCTGTCAATGCCGCGAAGGCACTTTGGACTCGACCGCGCAAAGAAGTAAAAGACGAGGAATATAAAGAGTTCTACAAACACATAAGCCATGATTTTGAAGACCCGATTGATTGGAGCCATAACAAAGTAGAAGGCAAGCTGGAATACACCAGCCTGCTATATCTGCCTGGTCGTGCTCCATTTGATCTTTGGAACCGCGATGCAGCTCGTGGCCTCAAGCTCTACGTACAAAGAGTATTCATCATGGATGAGGCGGAGCAGTTCCTGCCGCTTTATTTGCGCTTTATGAAAGGCGTGGTCGACTCCAATGATATTTCACTGAATGTATCACGCGAGATTCTGCAGCAGGATCCAGTTGTTGAATCCATGCGCAGTGCGTTGACCAAGCGCGCGCTGGACATGCTGGAGAAACTGCGCAAGAAAGATAAGGCTTCTTATCTTAAGTTCTGGAAAGAGTTTGGTCAGGTACTGAAAGAAGGCCCGGCAGAAGACTTTTCCAATAAGGAAAAAGTGGCTGGTTTGTTACAGTTCACCACAACAGTTTCTGAGGGTGATGCACAGGATCAAAGTCTTGGTGAATATATCGAACGCATTAAAGACGGCCAGGAAAAAATCTATTTTATTACCGCAGATTCATTGCGCGCAGCACGCAATAGTCCGCACCTGGAAATCTTTCGCAAGAAAGGGATCGAGGTCATTCTCATGCACGACCGTATCGACGAATGGCTAATGGGACACTTGCATGAGTTCGATGGCAAACAGTTTCAGGATATTTCGCGCGGCGAACTGGATCTCGGCAAGCTCGACGATAAGGAAGACAAAGAGCAACAGGATGCCAGTGAAGAAAAATTCAAGGATCTGATAGAGCGTATCAAGACGAGCCTGGGCGAACGTGTTCAGGAGGTTCGTACCACTCACAGGCTCACAGAGTCCCCTGCATGCCTGGCAGTGGGTGAGCATGATATGGGCGAACAAATGCGCAAGATCATGGAAGCTAGCGGACAGCCGGTACCAGAGAGCAAACCCATTTTCGAGATCAATCCGGATCATCCATTACTGGAGAAACTGGATAAGGAAGCTGATGAAGAGCGCTTCAAGGATCTGGTCGCCATTCTTTTCGACCAGGCCAGTCTGGCGGATGGGCGGCAACTGGACAATCCGGGGGATTTTTCCAGCCGCTTGAACAAGCTGCTGCTTGAACTGACTAACTAGATTACATCTGTTCCAGGGTTTCGATGCCGAGCAACTCGAGACCCTGGTGCAGAGTGTTGGAGGTCAGGGCGGCAAGTGCTAGTCGTGAATCCCTGGTAACCGGAGCGGCTTTCAGTATTGGGCAGTTTTCGTAAAAGCGCATAAAAACCCCCGCCAGTTCATAAAGGTATGTACAAAGCTGGTTAGGGAAGCACTCCTCTGCTACGGCCTGGGTAATCTCGGCTAATTGCAGGTTTTTAAGCAACAGTGTCCGCTCTGCTGCATCTTCAATCTCGCTAATACTGACGATCTCTGACGCATCATCTGCCGACTGCTCGGCATGTTTACGCAGGATGCTGCGAATTCGTGCATAGGCATACAGCAGGTACGGAGCGGTATTACCTTCGAATGACAGCATGGCTGACCAATCGAATATATAGTCGCTGGTGCGATTCTTCGACAAGTCGGCATATTTAACTGCCCCTATACCGACTTTTTCAGCGACGATCTTTTGCGTATCAGCGCCCAGTTCCGGGTTCTTCTCTACTACCAGTGCATGGGCTCTGCGAACGGCCTCATCAAGTAGTTCTGCAAGTTTGATTGTGTCACCGGAGCGGGTTTTAAACGGCTTGCCATCACTCCCCATCATAGTGCCGTAAGCGATGTGCTCCAATGATATTTTACTGGAGCTGAATCCTGCGGCTTCGGCAACGGCAAATACTTGTTGGAAGTGCAATGATTGTCTCGCATCAACAACATACAAAGAGCGATCAGCCTGCAAGATTTTGCTGCGATATTGTACGGCTGCAAGATCCGTAGTTGCATACAGATATCCGCCGCCAGTTTTTTGAATAATTACCGGTAGAGGTTCACCTTCCTTGCCTTTGAACTGATCGAGAAACACGCACTGTGCACCATCAGATTCTGTTAACAGTGAAGCTTTTGCCAGGTCCTGCACAATGCCTTCGAGTTTGTCATTGTAAAAACTTTCAGCCTTCAAATCTGCGCGCGTAAGTTTAATTCCAAGCCGGTCATACACAGCTTCGCAGTGCTGCAATGATTCGGCGATAAAGTCTTCCCACATGAGCAGATATTCAGGATCGCCACCTTGCAATTTGACTACGGCTTCGCGAGCACGATCAGCGAAGGCTGCGTCGTCATCAAAACGGGCTTTCGCGGCGCGGTAAAAATTCTCCAGATCGGACAATTCTCGCGAAAGTTCTTCTTGTTCTGCTGCCAATTCCTGCATATAGGTAATAAGCATGCCAAATTGTGTGCCCCAGTCACCCACGTGATTTTGTCGAATAATGCGGTGCCCCTGGCGCTCCAGCACTCTGGCGAGACAATCGCCAATGATTGTGCCGCGCAAATGACCAACATGCATTTCCTTGGCGAGATTTGGCGAACTGTAATCCACCACAATTGTCATTGGGTCGGGAACAGTGGGAATTGAAAGTGCAGGTTCCAGCAGTATTTTATTGCCTTCTTCGAGGAGAGACTGGTAGTTCAACTTGATGTTTATAAAACCGGGGCCGGCAACCTCAACATCTTCGATCAATTCTGAGGAACTGGATTTGATGGCGTCAACCACTAGCTGCGCCAATTCGCGCGGGTTGGATTTATTTAGTTTGGCAATGGCCATTACGCCATTGGCTTGATAGTCGCCGAATTCCGGCCGGGAGGAGGTAATGACGTTGGCGTTGCTATTGGTTTGCCCGGTTACCTGATCCAACGCCCCGCTTACAATTGTATTTAATTGGTGCTTGATGCTCGCCATAAATCTGCTGCGAATTGTTGATTCGAAAAAGGAGGGGATTGTACACCATTCATGGCGCCCATATTGATGTAAAATGTTCTCTTTGTGGCGAATTCCTGATGGATAATCAAACTGATACACCGACTTCAAGCAAAGTGCAGATGGTGCGCGTCGAACGTGACCAGGCCGGTCAGCGGCTGGATAATTTTCTGCTCAGACGCATGAAAGGCCTGCCGCGCTCTCGTGTTTACCGCCTTGTGCGTCGCGGTGAGGTGCGGGTCAACAAGAAGCGCTGCAAGCCAGAATACAAACTGGAGCATGGAGACAATGTCCGCATACCACCTTTTAATGGTGCTGAGTCAGGCGCGGTGCCACTCATGGTTAGCGATGGCCTTGCAAATATGCTGCGTGAAGCGATCCTCCACGAAGATGAGCAGATGCTGGTGCTCAACAAGCCTGCAGGCCTCGCTGTGCATCGTGGCTCAGGCATCAGGCTGGGAATCATCGAGGCCATACGGCAGGTTCAGCCAGATTGGGCGAAGGCAGAGCTTGTGCACCGTCTGGACCGTGATACTTCCGGAGTATTGCTGATAGCCAAGGATTTGAAGTCCTTACGTACGTTGCAGGACCAGTTCCGCTCCCAGCAGGTAAACAAGACCTACCTGGCCCTGGTATGCGGCTCCTGGCCCGCCGAGATCCGTAAGATTGATGCACCGCTGCTAAAGAGCGAAGCGGTGGGGGGCGATCGCGTGGTTACGGTCAATCCTGAGGGCAAGGCTGCGACGACATATTTCAACGTGCTGGAGCGGTTTCAGGGTGCGACATTACTGGAAGTGAAGCCGGAAACTGGCAGAACCCACCAGATTCGCGTGCATTGCCAACATGCTGGCCATGGAGTGGTAGGGGACCCCAAATACGACTCCCCAAATAGTGTCGGCCCCGGTATTAGCGCCAAATACCTTTGTTTGCATGCCAAAACCCTGAGTTTTCGGCTGCCCGGTTCCGGCCAACCAGTGGAAATCTCGGCGAGTCTGGACTCACAATTCGATTCAGTTTTGAGGTCATTGCGAAAAACTATTTAGAAACAATTAGTTAAAGTATTAACTTAAAGAGGATAATCGGCTAAAACAGGCTTTGACAGATGCCCGTTTGATGCCTATTATTGCGCGCCTATGTCAAAGGCTCCGGTACAGGCCTACGTGGACACCCGCAAGGGTTTTCAGCAGGAGCAACAAGTCAGCGGTTCGATAGAACTGAGCCGAATGCCGCGGTTAGGTGAGATGTTGAGCAGTTCTGAAGGCGCAGTCGCGCTGGAACTGCGCCTGGCACGGAATACTTCGGGTCAACGCCTTATCATTGGGCATGTGCAGGCCAGTTTATCGGTAACCTGTCAGCGCTGTCTGGAGCCTCTAGTTATAGAACTCCAGGACGATATAAATCTGGCATTGGTGGAAGATGAAGAGGCGGCAGCCCGATTGGAGCCGTCCCTGGATCCCTGGATAATCGAGGATCACAAGTTGGACCTGGCCAGTCTGGCAGAAGAACAATTGATGCTGTGTATGCCGATAGTGAGTTATCACACGCATCAATGCAGGCCAGCGGAGGCCTACCAGGTGGCACCTGAGCAGTCGCAAATCGAGACTGCGGGGCAACCCGGGGACAACCCTTTTTCAGTGCTTAAGTCACTTAAAGAAAGTGATTAAGGCTATTTTTTTATAACAGTTTTCTGATTTTTTCAGGAGAAGATTGATGGCGGTACAAAAAAGCAAGGTTACGCGTTCCAGACGCAACATGCGACGCGCGCATGATGGGTTAGGTGAAGCGACCCTTTCAACTGACAAAACCACTGGTGAAGTACACAAGCGTCACCACGTAACAGCAGACGGCTTCTACAAAGGCAAGAAAGTACTCGATCTCGGCGAAGAGTAGTTTTGAATCTCGGCAAACGCATAGCAGTTGATGCTATGGGTGGCGATGGCGGTGTCTCGGTCACAGTACCGGCTGCCGCCAAAGCGCTGGAATCTATTCCCGATTTAACCCTTAACCTGGTTGGTAATGCGGCTCTCATGCAGCCGTATATGGATATGCTGCGTCCTGAGCTTCGTGAGCGCCTGCTGATTACGCATACTGACGTAGTAATCGCAGATGACGACGAGCCAGGCAAGGCACTGCGTAATGCCAAAGCTTCATCGATGTATATTGCGGCCAACATGGTAAAGGACGGAGACGTCCAGGCCATGGTAAGTGCGGGCAATACCGGGGCCCTGTTGATGATTAGCAGGCATTTGCTAAAAACCATCGAAGGCATTCAGAAGCCAGCAATTACCGCCACGATCCCGGGCGCCAGCAGACAGAATTATCTGCTCGACGTAGGGGCCAACCCGGAATGTGACGGGCAACAGCTGTTTGAATTTGCGGTTATGGGTTCAGTACTGGCAGAGTCTCTGCAGGGTCAACCGCCCCGTGTTGGGTTGCTGAATATCGGCGCAGAGACCCACAAGGGTACTGAAGAAGTCAGGCAGGCTGCTGAATTGCTAACGGCCTGTTCGGCAATCAACTACATTGGTTTTATCGAGGCCAATGCGTTGTTTGGTGGCGATGCTGATGTGGTGGTTTGTGACGGCTTCGTCGGCAACATGATCATCAAGTCCAGCGCAGGTGTAGCAACGGTTATTAAAGACCTGTTGGCAGATCAGATTGAAAAAAGCTGGTTGATCAGGTTGTCTGGTTGGTCGTCCAATTCTCTGCTGTCGCGTCTTAGCAAGCAGATTGAGCCACACCGGTTTAATGGCGCAAGTTTGTTGGGCTTGCAGGGGATTATTGTGAAGAGCCATGGTAACGCTTCAAGCGAGGGCTTTTTCCATGCCATCGAGCATACGGTAGCAGAAGTAGAGAAGGACGTGCCGCGACTTATCGGCAAAAAAGTTGCTGCAATAATGGCAGCGAGCTGACATGCTATTGCTTTGCAAATAGCGTGATAGCTTTCTCCTGGCAGGGCTCAAGCGAGCTCGATATTGCCATAGGGTGAACAAGAATAACTAACGCGAGAGCGAGAGAGTTCATGCAAAAATTCGGAATAGTTTTCCCCGGACAGGGATCTCAAAAACTCGGCATGTTGAGTGATTTGGCTGCAGAGTTTGGGGAAGTGAACACAGTATTCTCGGAAGCATCAGAAGTATTGGGAGTCGACCTCTGGGAGATCGCCCAACACGATGCGAATAACAGTCTCGATCAGACAGAAATTACTCAACCCATTCTATTGACTGCCGCTGTTGCTATCTGGCGAGCATGGCAGAATAAAAACGGACCGCTTCCCGCAATTCTCGCCGGACATAGCCTCGGCGAATACTCCGCACTCGTTTGCGCGGGAGTAATCGAATTTGCAGACGCAGTAAAATTGGTCAATCAGCGTGGCCAGTTCATGCAATCTGCTGTAGCCGTCGGTGAAGGCAAGATGGCTGCCATAGTGGGGCTGGAGAACTACCAGATCGGGGAGATCTGCGAGGCTGCGGCTGAAGGCAGTGTAGTCTCTGCAGCCAATTTTAATTCCCCGGGCCAAACTGTCATTGCTGGGACCGCAGAGGCCGTTGAACGCGCCATGCTGCTCTGCAAGGAAGCCGGTGCCAAGCGTACATTACCACTTAATGTGTCTGTGCCATCCCATTGCGCACTCATGCAGCCTGCCGCAGAGCGACTCGAGACTGAGTTGCAACAGGTACAATTCAGTACCGCCAAAATTCCCATGGTGCAAAATTCCAATGCCGAAATTTCCTCTGATCCTGAAGCCATCAAAACGAATCTGATAAAACAACTCTATATGCCTGTTTTGTGGGTCGATTCTGTGCAGCTTATGCACAAAGCAGGTATCCAACACATCGTGGAATGCGGCCCGGGCAAAGTGCTCTGTGGTCTCATCAAGCGTATCAATTCTGATCTGGCCTGTTTTGGCAGTGACGATCCGGCATTGCTGGAAAGTGCCATTGCCGAAGTGTCGGCCTGATTAATTTTTGTACAGGAGTAATGCATGACAGATGAATCTACTGTTGCGCTGGTTACGGGCGCGAGCCGCGGAATAGGGCGCGCAATAGCCGAAAATCTGGCACTTCAGGGGTGCACAGTGATTGGTACAGCTACTTCAGACCAGGGTGCGGAAGCCATAACAGCCTATCTGCAAGCGCAGAATTTGAAGGGTAAAGGTATGCGCGCCGATGTCGCATCAGCGGAGTCAGTGCAGGAGCTACTGGCGGCCATAGAGGCGGAATTCGGAGCACCTACCGTGTTGGTCAATAACGCCGGTATTACCCGTGACAATCTACTGATGCGCATGAAAGATGACGAGTGGAATGATGTCATCGAAACTAACCTGAATTCTATGTTTAGAGTTTGTAAAGCCTGCGTCAAGGGTATGACCAAAGCGCGTAAGGGCCGCATTATCAATATCAGTTCGGTGGTGGGCTCCAGCGGTAATGCTGGCCAATCCAACTATGCCGCTTCGAAGGCGGGTATCGAAGGCTTTACCCGCGCACTGGCGAAGGAGATAGGCTCCAGGGGTATTACAGTGAATTCTGTTGCCCCGGGGTTTATAGATACTGATATGACGCGAGATTTGCCAGACAAACAAAAGGAAGCGCTGTTATCGCAGATTCCACTTGGTCGTCTCGGTGAACCTGGCGAAATCGCTGCAGTGGTTGGCTTCCTGGTGTCCCCTGGTGGTGCATATATAACGGGCGAAACCCTGCACGTAAACGGCGGAATGTTTATGTCGTAAGGACGAAATATACCCGTAAGTGTTTGACTTGCCGCAAGGTTTATGCGTGCCGGTCAATTTTTGTAATAAATCATTACAACCCTTTTAAAATAGAGGTAAACTTGCGTCTCAATTTACACGGTTGAACAGCTGCGATACAACTGTGACAGACAGGCTGGAGTTTGGGCCGCGAGATACATAGTATTAGGAGCTAGAAAGAGTTATGAGTAGCATTGAAGAGCGCGTTAAAAAAATTGTCTGCGAACAGCTTGGCGTAAAGGAAGACGAGGTAAAACCATCAGCTTCTTTTGTAGAAGATTTGGGCGCTGATTCACTCGATACTGTCGAACTGGTGATGGCTCTCGAAGAAGAATTCGAGACCGAAATTCCAGACGAAGAAGCTGAGAAGATTACTACTGTCCAATTGGCCTGTGATTACATTAATAATCACCTGTAAGACTTGAACGAATATCAAACATAAAGCTACTCCGGCTTTGTCCGGAGTAGCTTTTCTTTATTTAGGGACCCTCTGATTAATTCAGCGTGTCCTCAGGCAGAAATAAAGTTTTGGGTTCGGGGGAGTTAAAGTGAGCACACGAAGAGTTGTAGTAACCGGCTTGGGGATACTTACTCCGGTCGGCAATGACATCAAATCGAGTTGGGACGCGATCAAGAATGGCCGCAGTGGCATCAAGCCACTCGACAAATTTGATACGTCTGATTTCAGCACACGCTTCGCAGGAACTGTAGATGACTTTGACTGCACATTATATATGGCAGCCAAAGACGCCCGGCGTATGGATGAGTTTATCCAGTATGGTGTAGCCGCTGGCGTGCAGGCTATTACAGATTCCGGATTGGAAGACACCAGCTGGGATGCTGAAAGGGCCGGGGTCGCTATCGGTTCAGGTATCGGTGGCATCACAACGATCGAAGAAACTGCACTGCAGATTCGAGACTCCGGGCCACGCAAGGTTTCCCCTTTTTTCGTACCGGGTTCAATCATCAATATGATTGCCGGCACATTGTCTATTCGCTTCGGTTTGAAAGGACCCAATATTGCAGTAACAACTGCATGCACAACGGGTACCCATAATATTGGTCTGGCAACAAATATGATTCAGCAAAACCAGGCTGATGTCATGCTTGTTGGCGGAGCAGAAATGTCTACCTCACCAGTTGGGCTGGGCGGATTTTGCGCCGCCAGAGCTCTGTCCACACGTAATGATGATCCTCAGGCAGCCAGCCGACCCTGGGACAAAGATCGCGATGGATTTGTACTCAGCGATGGTGCCGGCATTATGGTGTTGGAAGAGTTGGAACATGCTCGCAAGCGAGGCGCCAGGATTTATGCAGAAGTTGTGGGTTTCGGGATGAGTGGCGACGCTTATCATATGACTGCACCTTCTGAAGGCGGAGTTGGCGCGGCGTTGTGTATGCGTAACGCACTGAGAAGCGCAGGACTGAATCCGACGGATGTGGATTATATCAATGCCCATGGCACTTCAACCCAGGCTGGCGATATAGCAGAAACTGCCGCTATCAAATCAGTGTTTGGCGATCATGCCAAAAAGCTGGCTGTTAGTTCGACCAAATCAATGATTGGGCATTTACTCGGTGCATCGGGTGCAGCGGAGGCCATAGTTTCCGTTCTTACATTACACGATCAGGTAATTTCGCCAACCATCAATCTGGATAATCCGGACGAAGGCTGCGACCTCGATTATGTTCCACATACCAGTCGGGAACAAAAAGTAAACGTGGTGCTGAGTAATTCATTCGGGTTTGGTGGCACCAATGGCAGCCTGATTTTCTCTCGTTTTACCGACTAGGGTCGTCTTGCAGCCTGTACATTGTCTGATCAATGGTAAGCCAGCACACACGCTCAGTGTTCTGGATCGCAGTGTGCAATATGGCGACGGCTGTTTCGAAACCATCCGCATACACAATGGACAACTCATCCTCGGCGATCCGCATATTGCTCGCCTGCAGCGCACCTGTGAACGGCTGGGTATCGCCATCGAATTCGCTGTATTGCAAGCCGAAATCGAGCGGCTACTGTCGCTTGAACCCAATGGTATTCTCAAGATCATCATTTCTCGCGGAGCAGGGGGTAGAGGCTATCGACCGTCGATGCAAGCCAACCCAACCCGCATCGTGCAGATATTCCCGATACAGGAAAATCTGCAACATCGCCAGGGCATCATCGCGAAGTTATGCAAACACAGGTTGGCGGAGCAACTTGACGTGGCCGGCCTTAAACACCTTAATCGACTCGACCAGGTGCTGGCCAGTGTGGAACTTCATGCTGATGATGTCGAAGGTATTTGTTGTGATCAGCGCGGTAATGTCATCGAGGGCACACGCAGTAACATCATTTTGTTTCACGACCAGGTTGCTTTGACACCAGACCTGTCTCGTTGCGGTGTACGAGGTGTCATGCTGGATTATCTTCTTCAGCGCTTCACAGCCAACGGCACCCACTGTGAAGAGAAAGAAATATCAGTCGAGGAATTGCTGGCGTGTGATGAGTGGCTGGTTTGTAACAGCGTCTTTGGTGTGTGGCCGGTGAATAAATTGCATGGACATGCTACCGTAACTCAATGGTCGACCGGGCCACTTACTCAACAGGCATTACAATATCAGGATGAAATTTTTCCACGAGCTTAGCGTCAGGACCCGCGTGCTCATAATGGCAGGCACGGGGTTATTGTTGGCGACCTTACTGCTCAGTGTACTGGCCCTGAAAAGCCTTACTGCTCCTCTGCCTGGTGTAAATGCACCGGTTTTATTCGTAGTGACGCCAGGCAGTTCCCTGTCTGGTATTGGCCAACAATTGGCCGCTGAAGAACTCATATCCAATCGCAGGCTCTTCGTATTATGGGCGCGCTGGCGCGGCTACAGTAGTGCTATACAGGCCGGGGAGTATCTCCTGGAACCAGGCATCTCGAGCACTGAGCTGCTGAATAAACTGGTTTCCGGTGACCATATCCAGTATCGGCTGACATTGGTCGAAGGCTGGACTATCGAGCAAGCACTTGGGGCGATCTGGAACAGCGTCAAGGTGTCTCGTCAGCTTGACGCTTATGACCCGCAACAAATAATGGAATTGCTCAACGTGGACTATGCTTCGCCTGAAGGGATTCTCTTTCCTGATACGTATTTTTATACCGCTGGCACATCAGACATCGCCTTGTTGCAGCGCGCCCATACACGGCTCAATTCTGTGCTGGCTGAAGCCTGGGAAAGCCGGGTTGGCGCTCTGCCATTTGAGTCATCCTATGAGGCGCTGATTCTCGCTTCTTTGGTGGAAAAAGAATCTGCACTGGCAAGTGAGCGAGGTCAGATCGCCGGTGTATTTGTCAGACGCCTTGAACTCGGTATGCGACTGCAATCCGACCCGACCGTGCTCTATGGCATGTCACGCTCGTTCGTTGGCGACATCCGCCGCTCCGATCTGGCCACTGAAACACCTTACAATACTTATCGAGTCGACGGTTTGCCGCCCACACCTATAGCTTTGACTGGCAGGGGCGCTATCATGGCCACAATGCAGCCGGAGATTACAGATGCACTTTATTTCGTTGGCCGCGGCGATGGGAGTCATCAATTTTCAGCAACATTGCAAGAGCATAATGATGCCGTGAATTTATATCAGCGAGGCAATCTCCAGCAATGAATGCCAGATCAGCAAAATTCCTGACCATAGAAGGCGTTGAAGGTGTTGGTAAAAGCACCAATATCGAAACGATTAAAACCTTTCTGCAGCATCAGGGAATAGATTTTATCGTTACACGGGAGCCGGGCGGTACTGAGCTGGCTGAATCCATCAGGGAAGTATTGCTTGCCAATCGTAACGAGAAAATGAGCGAGTTGTGCGAACTGCTATTGGTATTTGCAGCGCGCGCCCAACATATAAAGGCAGTTATAGAGCCGGCATTGAATTCAGGTAAATGGGTTCTATGTGACCGCTTTACTGATGCAACCTATGCGTATCAGGGCGGCGGCAGGGGCTTGAACAAACAAGCCATCGCCGAGCTTGAAAACATGGTACAGGGTGCTTTGCGTCCCGACCTTACTATTATTCTGGATCTTGACCCTGAAGTCGGTCTGGCACGGGCCAACCAGCGCGGGGAGCTGGATCGTTTCGAAAAAGAAGAGCTGGAATTTTTCAGTAGAGTCAGACAGGCCTATCTTGATATCGCCGCTGATGCCCCAGAACGTTGTATAGTCATCGATGCTGGCAGGGACTTGTCTCTGGTTAAGCAAGATCTCACCAGCGCACTGGAAAAACACGTCTACGGCAAATGAATAATCCCTCCTTACTTGACGAGCTGGATGTGATGCGCGCACCACTACCGTGGCAGGAACAGCAGTGGCAGCAGTTGCGCAATCAATATGAAAATAACCAACTCGCACATGCCTATCTCGTGTGTGGGGAGGCCGGTTTGGGCAAGCTGCTTTTCGCGACAGACTTCTGCCGCTACTTGCTATGCGACACCCCCATTGATGCGCGAGCATGCGGGCAGTGCAGAAGCTGTTTGTCAGGGGGTGGTGAACACCACCCCGACTTGCTGCACCTGGCCCCTGAAGAGGGTGCTCGTGATATCAAGATTGAGCAGATAAGAAATCTGTCAGAATATGTACATCGCACCAGTCACCGTGGTGGCATCAAGGTGGCGCTGGTGAGCAGCGCTCATCGCATGAATGCGGCAGCCGCCAATGCCATGTTGAAAACGCTCGAGGAGCCGTCCGGCAATACCATTTTATTCCTCGTCACTGATTTACCAGGGCTACTTATACCGACTGTCAGGAGTCGCTGTCAGCGTGTACTGTTTAGCCTGCCACCAAAACAGCTGGCACTGGACTGGCTCGCTACACAGGGCATAGAGCAACGTGAAGATTTATTACGGCTTGCTGGAGGTCGACCGCTTGCAGCAGCACAGCTGGCGGACAGTGCCGATATACAGCAGAGAGAAAAGCTGCTGGAGCGCTTGCTGGGAATCTGGCAAGAAAGGGTGCCAGTACAACAGGTCGCCGGTGAGTGCTACAAGCTTGATACGGAAATGGTAATTACGCAGTTGCAGCAAACTTCATCTATGCTAATTAAAGCGCTGCTTACCGATGTTATTGACCTTGATGAGCGTCATAAAGCATTCACACAATTTCTTGACAGTTCCGGTATGGCCCAGCAGGTACTGGCACGCAACCTGATGCAATTTGGCGAAGCGGTAAATCTGGCGCAACAACAGCAACGCAGCGGAACCAACCCGAATTTGCAACTCCTGCTTGAGTCGGTGCTGCAGAACTGGAGCAAGATCGTTAATACCTAGGATGTTAATCAGCAAAATCATCCGGATGGATCAGGGGTTCTGTAATCGCCATCTTCTCAATGACCATTCCTCGCAAGGAAAACCTGGCGCAACTCTATTTGCCAATGCTCCGACCGGCAGGTTTCTTTCTGCCTGGCGTTACTGACTTGTCATTGCAAACATCCGTGCTGTTGTTGCTGAATCTGCAGTATCAATCGCAACAAGTGCTCGTATGGGGCAGGGTGGCCTGGATTATTGCGGGTACATGTTCTCACGCCAGCCACAGGCAGGTGTCTGGCAGTGGCATAGCACTTAATTCTTCTGACCCGGATGAGGACTTGGAGGTCCCCGATGAATCAAAAATAGCGCGTTTGGGTTTTAGAGGGTTTCTGGCAGAATTGCGATCCCTGGAGCACAGCCAGAGTATCAGTGCTGTTCTGCAGTGATTGTAGAGCTTGTTAGGACAATAAATCGCACACATGATCACCGATTGCCAAAGAAGCTGTAAGCCCAGGCGACTCGATGCCAAAAAGTTGTACCAGTCCGGATATGCCTGACTCCTGACCATCCTGAATCACAAAATCTGCAACTGGGCCACCAGATCCGGATAGCTTTGGCCGGATACCTGAATAGGCGGGCAACAGGTTGTCAGCGCTAATGCCAGGAAAGTAGCGCCCGATCGCTTCGACAAAACGCACTTTCTTTGATTCATCAATCCTGTAGTCAATAGATTCGACGTAGGTCGTATCCGGACCAAATCGCAGCTGATTGGACATATCCATCGTGGAGTGAATGCCCAGGCCTTGCGTGTTGGATTCGGGTAATGGGTATATTAATCGCTGGAAGGGATTTTTGCCTCGATAGAAGAAATAGTCACCTTTGCACAAATGAATTGGCGGTATTGATATCGGATTCCGTGCCTGAATCTTGGCGGCTACTGCCTGAGCACTGAGTCCCGCACAATTGATCAAGGCTCCGCATTGAAACATATACGGTTTTTCTTGCCCGGTAATACTCGTCTGTAATTCAAACCCGTCAGTAGAAGCATCTATAGACTCAACCAACGTATGACGCGCAAAAAGCAATCCATGTATCTGCGCCTGATGCAACAATGCCTGCATGTACGCATGGCTGTCGATAATGCCAGTGGATGGTGAATTGAGAGCGCAATCTGCCTGAAGTGCTGGCTCGGACTTCCTGATTGTGGCCGCATTAACTAGTTCGAGGTCTTCGACACCGTTTGCCTGCCCTATGAGTCGCAGCTCTTCCAATTGCTCCTCATGCTGGTTAGCGGCAACAATGTACTTGCCCGTCTTGCGGTGCGGGATATCAAATTGATTGCAGAATGCATAAAGCTGGGTTTTACCAGCCACACAAAGCCTGGCTTTAAGACTGTCTTTTGGGTAATAGATTCCGGCGTGGATGACTTCACTATTGCGACTACTGGTGTGTTGACCAAAGTCGCCTTCACTTTCCAATAACACGATCGACGCATTAGTAAACTGCGGGTGTACACATAACTTGTATGCTATGGCGAGACCTACAACACCGCCGCCGATAATTGCGACATCGAATTTATCCATGGCGGTATTGTACACAAATGCCAGGGAACCTCTGACTAATTAACAATTTGCCGAAATGTAAGATTAATACGCGCCTGATCGACCGCGCGCTCCTTCGGTATTTGGTGCATCCAGATTTCCTGTAGGCCTGGGTGCATGATGAGGACACTGCCAGTAGCGAGCTGCAATGTATATTTTTCACCACGACGCGGTGATTTGGGTTTCAGTTCAAAGCGACGGGTTGTTCCCAGAGAGACTGACGCGATAAGCGGAGAGGGACCAAGTTCATTTTCATCATCTGCATGCCATGCTACGCTGTCCTGTCCGTCACGATAGAGATTTAGCAACACCGAATTGAATGTAGTGCCGGCCAATGTCTCTACTCTTGTTCTTATTGCACTTACTGCAGCGATCCACGGCTCAGGTTCCAGCCTCATGCCTGAATAGCCATAACGACTCCCTCGATCACCCATCCAGCACTGCAAGCGCGGCACATCGATCAGCTTACCGGCGATTCGCAGCTGTTCTTGTCGCCACGGGATACCCGTCAGTAGCTCATCAAAAAACTTCTGGCTCAGGTCTTCTGCAAAGGCATTGGGGTATTCATCGATGAAGGCGCCGGCGAGATTATGCTGGCGGCACTGGTCAATTGATTTGCTGTCGTCGAAGAGGCCAGGTTGCATACTTGTGCAGCGCTCGTGCTTTTATCAATGGGTACTGAGACGTTGGGTACTAAGACAAAGTGTGCTGGGGCATAATGCGCCTCGACACAAAGTGCAGTAATGATGAATTACACAGGAAACAGGACATTGGCTCAATACGATTACGATTTCTTTGTTATAGGCGGTGGCTCCGCAGGGGTAAGAGCCAGCAGGGTGGCTGCCAGTCTGGGTGCCCGGGTAGGACTGGCAGAAGAGCGCTATTTTGGAGGCACCTGCGTCAATGTCGGCTGTGTACCCAAAAAACTGTTCAGTTACGCCGCCCATTATCGTGATGATTTTGAAGACAGCGCAGGCTTCGGTTGGACACCTGGAGAACCCGCGTTTGACTGGCAAAAACTGGTGGCCAACAAGGAAAAGGAAATCAGTCGCCTGAATGGTATTTACCGGACCATTCTTGCGAGCAATAAGGTAGATATATTTGAGGCCAGAGCGCGCTTGACCGCGCCCCACACTGTGGATGTCGACGGCAAGATTGTAACGGCCGAGCATATTCTTATAGCAGTTGGCGGATGGCCCTGGGTGCCGGAATTTCCCGGATCTGATCTGGCCATCAGCTCCAATGAGGTGTTCTACCTGGATCAACTACCTGCAGAGGTATGTATACTCGGCGGTGGTTATATAGCTGTAGAATTTGCAAGTATATTCAGCAAGTTAGGAAGCAAAGTTACGCTGGTTTATAGACGCGATAGCTTGCTGCGGGGCTTTGATAAGGAAGTACGGGCATTTGTCACAACTGAACTCGGGAGCTATATCGACTTGCGTTTGAGTGATGACATCACAGCAATAACTAAAGAAAACAATAAGTTACGTGTCAGCCTGCAATCCGGGGCAACTTTATCTGTCAATCAGGTGCTGGCAGCCACCGGCAGAAAGCCTTTAACCGGCGATCTGGGCCTGGAAAACACGGCGGTAGAACTCGATGCCGCTGGCGCAATCAAGGTGGATAACGACTTTTGTACCGCAGAATCAGGCATCTATGCCACGGGTGATGTCATTGACCGGGTCGCTTTAACACCGGTGGCGCTTGCTGAGGGCCAGATCCTGGCGCGCCGCCTGTTTGGTGCCCAGAACGCACAAATGAGTTATGAATACATTTCCACAGCGGTTTTTTGCCATCCTAACATCGGCACTGTAGGCCTGAGCGAAGAATCCGCCATTGAGCAGGGCTACGATATCGAAGCTTATGTGGCCAAAGTCAGGCAGTTGAAGCACACCTTAAGTGGCCGTGAAGAGCTATCCATGCTGAAACTTATCGTCGACAAGGCCACAGACCGGGTTTTAGGGCTACACATGGTAGGTCCAGATGCTGGCGAACTCGTACAGGGATTTGCCGTTGCGATTAACTGCGGTGCCACCAAAGCTGACTTTGACCGAACCATTGGCATACATCCGACATTAGCGGAAGAATTCGTCACAATGCGAACGCCACGTAAGGATCACGGCGCGTAATGGCTGGAATGCTTTGATTAGTATCTATGGCAAGATTGGCCCATAACAAGTTGAATTAACGTCAAAAGTGTTCTGAATACGTGTATACCCTGACTATCCCTTATTTCCGGTAATAAAGATTACCGGAAATAAGGGATTACAGTTTGGGGAATGCGCAAAGCATCTGAGTCTATGAAGATGCCCTGCTATTTCCTGACTATGGCGGCCAAGGATGTGCGTGACTATCTGTGAATCCGATGCTGATGTGGCAGTCTTGTGTGGTATGGATTGGCTTTTTGCACCTGATAATGACCCATAATACCGGCCACGCCGTAGTACGCTGTCAAATCCACGAGTTATACAGTTGAATATGCTAGAAGCCAGTTTTCATGGAGATATCCAGGCCACCGTGTTTCGGGTAAAGGGTGTACTTGTTCAGGGCGAATTGCTTAAATTTATCAAGCAGATCGATCCGACGGACCGCACGCTTTTGAATATTTACGATTTCCGCGAGGCCATATGGGATGCTGGATCGCTGACCCAATTCCGCGAAAATACTATCGAGGCCTCGCAATACCAGCGCAAAGGCATGCGCACCGCCTTCGTGTTTTCTCGTGACGAAGACTACGGCCTGGGCCGTGTGGTGGAGAACCTGGCCGAGTTGTTGGGGTTTAAGGCGACTATTGCCGCATTGCGCGACATAAATGAGGCCCGCGAGTGGTTAACCCGCACAGAATAAGGTAAAAGCCCCCTGCCTGCTTACTGTACAGCCAGTTCCTGCTGTACTTCCAACTGCCGTGCTCCAGCCAGAATGCCTGGCAAAGCGTAATTACCCTCATGACAGGCGTATTCATAGATGGGCTCATTGGCTGGCCTGGCGCTGAACATCAACTCACCGGTGAATGGCTGGGCAAAGACTGTGGGATCTTCTACGGTAAAACTGTACAAAATTTGATCAGCATCTACGCGTGAAAAGCGCTCGGTTACCGTCATATTCTCAGACGCGCCGCGAAAGCTCTGCTGCGAGTTAAAACCGCGGGTTTCGACCACAAGCGTATCACCGTCCCAGTGCCCTATTGAGTCTCCCATCCACTTGTCCATATCCAGGTGCTGATCATCATCGATTCGGATAATGCGGGCGTCGTGGGCCATCTCAGCAAGGATCACCACGTAGTCATCGGTTTGCACGAACTGGTAGTTGTTGTTGTACATCACCGGCAGCATTGGTGGCCCGGAATGTGAACCGAACGACAGCAGGCAACGCTCTGCCAGCGGACGGCCTTCCGGGCCATCTGAGGGCGCTGGAGCATTGGGATCACGGCGAAAACGTGCGCGCACATCACCGGCATAGGGAATCTGGCCATCCGGCGGATCGATAATAATTGAAGAGCGATATTCGCCATTGATCATCTGATAGCGGGTTCCCACGTCTTTCCAGAATTCGTTGTAGCCGTCGTTTGTATCACCATCATCGCCGGCCTGGGCCCCCGCTCCGGCCTCACGCTCAGGATCGCTGGCAGCATACTCGGCGGCCAGAAATTCGTTATTGGCACCTTCCAACCGCGCCACCTGGGCTTCACTCAAGGCTTGCTGATCGACAAACTCTTGTGGTCGGGTCAGTGGAGTCAGGGTCTTGTTGGTCCAGACTCCCTGCAGATCAGGTTTGCCATTGCTGGTACGGGGCGTTTCCCACTCCTGTGCCAGCGATAGCGATGCAATCAGCGTCAGAAGCCCGCAAAAAGCGGTTTTGGTCAGATATTTTGGCATTTAGGGATTTCCTGTGCTTTGTTTATGTTTATCTTGGTGGCTTGCCCTGGTTTGGTCGCAGAAGGTATTCACCCGCAGGATAGCCTTGCAGTTTACTCAATAAGGCGCAGCTGGAAAAGCAGCCTTAGCCTGCTATTCCTCAGCCTTACCGTTTGATAAAGAATTCGGCAGATAAACCGACAGCCTTTACAGGGAGCCGTGGCTCTGCGGGCCCGTTAAAATTGCTTTCCTGCAAGATATCCTATTAAATAGTCTTATTATATCAATGAGATGAAAGAGATAATTAATGCCTTCTATTAAGTGCCCTGCTCCATTTTTTGATACCCTGGATGCCATGGCTAACCCTTTCAAGGCGCCGATCAGCACCCTCGATCATCTGTTACAGGAATATAGCGCGGATGCAGTAAGCGATTATCAGTATGCCAGTGAGTTTATCTACACCTACCGCGGTAGTCCCGATACCTTCAGCACTTATCGCCGTGAAATTGAACACTTCCTGCACTGGTGCACGGTAGTCTCTAAAAAGTCACTAAAACAGATAGTTAGGGAAGATATCGAATCCTATATCGAGTTTTCCAGGCAGCCGCCTGAACAATGGATTGGCAAGGTCTCGGTGCCCCGCTATCTGGAGCGCAGCGGTACTCGTGTGGCTAACCCCGAGTGGCGCCCCTATATCAGCAAACAAGGCGAATATGTGCTGTCGCAATCGGCGCTGCAGTCCCTGTTTTCGGTGCTCAGCAGCTTCTTTAACTTCCTGATCCAGGAAAGCTACCTGGCTTCAAATCCGGTGTCCCAAATGCGGCAGAAGAGTAAATTCCTGCGCAAACACCAGACTCAGGGCAAGATCCGCCGCCTGTCGCCACTGCAATGGGACTATGTGATCGAAACCGCCGAGAAAATGGCCCGTGACAACCCCCAGGTCCACGAACGTACCCTTTTCATTATGAATGCGCTCTTTGCCATGTACCTGCGCATATCCGAACTGGTTGAAACACCCCGCTGGCAACCCCAAATGGGACATTTTGAGGCCGACCAGGAAGGTAATTGGTGGTTCATGACCGTCGGCAAAGGCAATAAGGAACGCGAGATATCGGTCAGTGATGCCATGCTGGATGCCCTCAAGCGCTATCGTCAGTCCCGTGGTCTGCCGCTACTGCCAGCTCCGAGTGAATCCAATCCGTTGATTCACAAGACCCGCGGCAAGGGAGGCATTACCAGTACTCGACAAATTCGCGGCATCGTCCAGAAATGCTTCGATCAGTCTGCCGAAGCCATGCGCGCCGAAGGCTTTGTAGAAGATGCGGAGCGTCTGCAGAATGCTACCGTGCACTGGTTGCGTCACACCGGTATCTCTGAGGATGTGAAGCATCGGCCTCGCGAGCATGTGCGTGATGATGCCGGGCATGGCTCCAGTGCCATCACTGATCGCTATATTGATGTAGAGCGGGCTGAACGACATGCCTCGGCCCGGCGTAAATTGATCCGCTGAATGCGGGATAAAGCGGGGATAAAACGGTATAAGGACTTCTCAGTTGGCGGGAATTAGCTTAGTCTCTAACTCACTAATTCTGAATCCCAGACTGAACAAAATCGAGGGTAAAACCTGTCCTTATCATTGGCTCAAAGCTCCTGATAAATAAATTGCGAGGTATTATGAAGCTTCCTGTACGCAAATTAAGAACATTCCAACCCGCCCTGACAGCATTGCTGTTTCTGGCACTCGTCCTTGCCGGCCAGACCCGGGCCCAGGAAGAACCTTCTACTCTTAATCTGGTTCTGGATAAAGACGCACTCTACGAGCCTATTTCCAGCAAGCCTGTCCATGGTGAGACAGCCATTAGCCTGCTGGAGGAACTGCAATCCAAACACTATTCCGATGTGACTATCGATGATGATTTTTCATCGCTGGTTTTCGACAGCTATCTTGATGCACTGGATAGTTCGCATCTTTATTTTCTGAAAGAAGATGTAGATAAGATCAGTGTCAATCGCTACACCCTGGATGACAGCCTTCGTGCTGGCAGTGTCGAACCCGGATTTGAAATTTATAACATTTATTATCAGCGCGTAATCGAGCGATTGATTTATGCGATTAATCGGGTTGAAAACAATATTCCGGAAATGGATTTCACAATTGATGAATCTCTGGAGATAGACCGCGAAGACGCACCCTATGCCACAACAGTTGCTGAACTGGATGAGATATGGCGCAAGCGTATCAAGAATAGCGTCTTGAGCCTGAAACTCGCTGGCGACACGAATGAAGAAATTGAAGAGAAACTCAGCCGCCGTTATCGCAATCAACTGAGCCAGATTCTCAAGACTAATGAGCGTGATATTTTCCAGACCTACCTGGCTACAGTAGCTCGAGCTGTGGACCCGCATACATCCTATTTCTCTCCCCGTGATTCGGAAAATTTCAACATGGGCCTGTCCCTGTCGTTACAGGGAATTGGTGCTCAGTTAACTACTGAAGATGAATACACCAAGATAGTTGAACTGATCAAAGGTGGCCCCGCCGAACGCACAAGTGCGCTCAAGGAAGGCGATCGCATTATCGGCATCGGTCAGGGTACTGATGGCGAAATCCAGGATGTAGTTGGTATGCGTCTTGATGATGTTGTTGCGCAGATTCGCGGTGAAAAAGGCACAATCGTCAGGCTCAATGTGATTCCGGTAGATGCCCTCAATGAAACTGGCGCTACTATTGTGTCCATAACTCGTGACACAGTAAAACTGGAAGATCAGTCTGCCAAAAAAGAAGTGTTAGAGCTTTCTTATAACGGTGCAGACTACAAGATCGGTGTGATCAACCTGCCGACCTTTTACTTTGATTTTGAAGCTGCCTCGCGCGGCGAAGAAGATTATAAAAGTTCAACGCGTGATGTACGAAATCTACTTGAAGAGCTTAAAGAAGAAGATGTCGACGCAGTCGTAGTCGATTTGCGGAACAACGGCGGCGGTAGTTTAAGCGAAGCCAACCAGTTGGTTGGATTGTTTATCGAGACCGGTCCGACAGTACAAATTCGCTATAGTGGTGGTCGCAATGGTTTTACCCGACCTTATGGTGATAACAATCCCGAAATGGTCTACGACGGACCACTTGCTGTACTGGTGAATCGCACCAGCGCATCAGCCTCAGAGATTTTTGCCGGCGCCATCCAGGATTACCAGCGTGGCATCGTGCTCGGCGGCCAGACTTTTGGTAAAGGCACGGTACAGGAAATCATCCCCATGGATTACGGACAGGTTAAATTGACCCGCTCCAAGTTTTACCGAATCTCCGGCGCCAGCACCCAACACCGCGGTGTAATTCCTGATATCACATTCCCGGATTTCTATACCGCTTATGACGACATTGGTGAGAGCAGTCTCGACGGTGCGCTGCCCTGGGATACCGTGCGCCCGGTTGAGTACACCCCTTACCTGCCGATTCGCGAAATGCTGCCAGAGTTACGTTCGCGTCACGAAGATCGTGCTGAAGAGTCGCCCGATTTCATCTACCTGATGGATCAGATCGCACGCACACGTGAAGTACGCGAGCGCGAAGAGATCTCTCTGAATGAGCTGACGGTAAAAACAGAGCGTGAAGAAAACCGCCGTGAAGAATTCGAAGCTGAAAACTTGCGTCGCATGATGAAAGGCTTGCCCCTGAAAGAATGGCAAGACGAAGCCACCGAGGAAGACGATGAAACGGTAGTGGTTAACAACGACACCCAGACTTCTGCTGGAGAAGAGGAAGCTACCGATGAACTGGGTGAGCCAGATCCCCTTCTTTTGGAAAGCGGCAGAGTGCTGGCCGATTTCATTAGCCTGACATCTCCACAGCTTTCGCGCGTGGACAACCTCCCTATTCCCAACCAGTAACTCCTGGACAACCCGCAAAAAAATGGCCCTCACAGATGAGGGCCATAAGCGGGGTCGAGCTCTAGGAGGATTCAATCAATTTGTAGTTGATTGAGTTTGTATTAAAACAGAGAAATCTAACCATACAGACCGCCAATGAAGGCGGTGTGGGGATGAATTGTGGCAGCAAAATGACCTTACGAGCACTTTCCAGACCCGTGGACAGCGAATTAGCTGCAAAGAATCTGTTACTGAGTGGTTCGAAGAGGACTCAATTCGCTTACGGCTACTTTTCTGACGCATGAGCAGCTAATTTGCCCTAGAAAAACTCTTGCTGGATTTAAACGAAGGGAACGTAGCCGGTTGAGCGGAAGTGACTAGTTATCGGAGGAGAAATTGATTCAGGATTTGCGTGAGCGCAAATCCTTCACCTTCCAGGCGCTGCGCTGCACGCACCGTCTGCGGCACTTCGTGCCTTTCGAACTAGAGAGTTCGATCTTCCTCCTCTGCGAATAACGGTAAAGGTCTGATCAAAGTCGGGGTGCGGCTGGCCGCCGGTGATCTTTCGACTTGCGATAAATGGCGGAGGAGGAGAGATTCGAACTCTCGGAGGGCTTTCACCCTCGCTGGTTTTCAAGACCAGTGCATTCAACCGCTCTGCCACCCCTCCGCGGTAGGGGCGCAATCTTACACTATACGGTGCCTGAGGCTCAATGAAGCAAGTGCATTATTGTGCAAGTCATTTACGAATATATTATCGTAGGGAGAGGCGGCGAAAGGTTATCGGAGGAGAAATTGATTCAGGATTTGCGTGGGCGCAAATCCTTCACCCCTGGAGGAGTTAGATGCCCTTTCCGCAATCCCGTTGTAGATCGCCACGATGCTACTCGACAGCACCGGAGTTCGGGGCGGTGCTCCGCACCGTCTGCGCAGCTTACGCTGCTTTCGAACTCTCGGAGGGCTTTCACCTTCGCTGGTTTTCAAGACCAGTGCATTCAACCGCTCTGCCACCCCTCCGCGGTAGGGGGACTCAATTGGCTTAAAAGCAGGAAAGGACGCGTAGGCAGCGAATTTAGCCGTAAAGCATCTCTTACTAGATTGGAACGAACGGAACGTAGCTGATTGCGCGGAAATGACTAGTTATCGGGGGAGAGATTGATTCAGGATTTACGTGGGCTCTTACACCATTCGGGCCCTGTGGCTCAATGAAGCAGGTGGATTATCGTGCACCTTGGTACCTCTGGCTCGTTGGCACCGAAAATCATTGATTTGTGCGTGCGTAAAGGTAAGATTATTAGGATATTCGACACTCGGGGAGTGTCTAAGCTATTGAAATATCAGGCACCTACCCCAATATCGCTAATTAAGTGAAATACACTTTGGTCGTTAAACTTACTAATACTCTTGCTGGAGACTGCAATGAACGAAGTTGAATTAAATATAGCCCGGGGTCAAAGTTCGGCTCTTGAGGTAAACAAAGTAATCAGGAATACCTATTCCTTGCTGTCGATGACTTTGTTTGTCAGCGCTATGTGTGCGGTAGCAACGATGTTGATGAACGTGAGTCAGGGAGTTGGCCTGTTACTTTTCATCGGTGGTTTTATTATGACCTTTGTTGTCAGAGCTAATGCCATTTCAAGCAAAGGCCTGGTAGCCGTATTCGTTTTTGCTGCGCTAATGGGCGCTGCCATTGGTCCAATTATTAACGTCTACCTGGCGGCCTACGTTAACGGCGGGCAGATTGTGGCACAAGCCCTCGGTGGCACGGCACTGATCTTCCTGACTTTATCTGGTTATGCCCTGACTACCCGCAAGGACTTCAACTATCTGGCGGGTTTTCTTATGACCGGTATGATTGTTGCGATCGTTGCCATCATCGCTAATCTGTTTATGCAAATTCCGGCACTGAGCCTGGCAATTTCCGCAGCGGTGATCCTGTTGATGTCCGGATTTATCCTCTTCGACACCAGCAGGCTTGTTAACGGCGGTGAGCGAAATTACATCATGGCTACCGTGGGTCTGTACCTGAGCATCTTCAACTTGTTCATCCACTTGTTGAACCTGCTTGGAGCACTGACAGGCAGACAATAATCAGCTAATTCATTTCTCTATAAAAGCCCCTGACCACAGGGGCTTTTTGTTTAACAAGACGCCCTCATCGTGAAATTCTCTATCGTGGTATACGCGGCACCCTACTCTTCCCAGGCTGCCAGCACTGCCTATCGATTCACCCGCGAAGTATTGAATCAGGGCCACGAAATCTATCGCCTTTTCTTCTTTGGCGATGGCGTGCATAACGCCAATCGACTGGCAATCACACCTCAGGATGAGCCCAATCTGCAGCAGCAATGGGACAAGCTTATCCGGGATTGCGAACTTGATTCTGTAATCTGTGTGTCCTCAGCGATCAAACGCGGCGTGATCGATGCCAGGGAAGCCGAGCGTTACGGACTCGATTCCCATAGCTCCTTGTCCAGTTCGGAAATAGCAGGCCTGGGACAACTGGTTGATGCGGCGTTGAATTCCGACCGCGTCGTCAATTTCGGCTGAAACCTATGGCTGACGATCCCAAACAGACCCTGACATTCATCACCCGTTCGGCGCCATACGGCAGCACCCGGCCTCAACTTTGTCTGGACATGGCACTCGCCACTGCAGTGTTTGAACAGGATGTGAATTACATTTTTCTTGGTGACGGGGTATATCAACTTTTGAAGGGGCAGAATGGCGAATCCATTCACGCCAAAACCCTGGGCAAGGCCCTGGAGACCCTTGATCTCTACGGCATTGAAAATGTATTCGTGACAGCGGACACACTTGAGTCTCGCAATCTGAGCGAAGAAGACTTGCTTTTGGATGTGCAGGTCATCGATAACAAAACGCTGCAACAACTGCTCGCCAAATCTCATACGGTGTTTAATATCTGATGAGTACACTACACACAATAAACGGCAGCCCGACTTCTGCACTGGCACAGCAATTCCTGGCGGCAATATCTTCTGGTGATGCAGTGCTGTTTCTGGAGGACGGGGTTTACCACACGCAATCACAGTTCCTGCCAGCCCCACTACCCGAAAACGTCAAACTATACGGCTTGCGCGAGGATTGTACGGCGCGCGCCGTGCTTGAGAAGGTTGATGCAAAAGTCAATCTGATAAACTATGCCGACTTTGTCGCCCTCAGTTGTGAGCACGACAGGGTTATTAGCTGGTTCTGAGCGGTACAACCCGATGGCTTTTCTCCAGGTTGGTGACAAACAAATCCCGGTCGATGCGGAAGGCTACTTGCGCGACCTCAGCGCATGGGATATCGAGGTAGCGGAAGCGCTAGCTGATGCTGAAGAAATCAAACTGGGAACAGCGCACTGGGAAGTGATCAAACTACTGCGACGTTTTTATCAGCGCCATCAGATGTCACCGGCGACGCGCGCACTGATTAATCTGGTAAAGCGTGAGCTGGGTGAAGAAAAAGGTCGCAGTGTATACCTCATGCGCCTGTTCGGTGGTAGTTCCGCCAAAACCGCCAGTAAGCTGGCCGGCTTACCCAAACCCGATAACTGCCTGTAACTAGGCTGTGCCCTCAAACCAGGCTAAATTCTCCTGTAACGTTACGACCGTACCTATGATAATGATCGTTGGCGGACTGGGAGGATCAGCTTTCACCAACGAGACAATGGTATCGAGAGTCCCTTTTAATACTTTCTGTTGCGAGGTCGTGCCTTGTTGCACGATGGCAATCGGCATGCCCCGTGCCATCCCCGCGTCAAGCAAGTGTTTTACGATGAGTTCCAAACCTACAAGGCCCATGTAGAACACCAGGGTCTGCATTGGACGAACGAGATCTTCCCATTCCAGGTCAAGCACGCCGTCCTTCGAATGCCCTGTGAGAAACTGCACAGAGTGCGCATGGTCTCGATGCGTCAGTGGAATCCCTCCATAGGCTGCACAGCCGGAAGCGGCTGTAATGCCCGGTACCACCTGAAACTTGATGCCGGCACTGGCAAGGCTGGCAAGCTCTTCACCACCACGTCCAAAAATAAATGGGTCTCCGCCTTTCAGGCGCAGCACCCTTTTGCCTTCGCTGGCAAGGCGCACCAGCATGGCATTTATGGATTCCTGTTCCACAGTATGATTGGCTCGCTGCTTACCTACATGGATCTTTTCTGCATCCGGACGTAGCTTGTGCATGATTTCTGGTGACACCAGTCGGTCATACAAAACAACATCTGCTTTATGCATCAGGCGCAGAGCACGCAGTGTCAGCAAATCTGGGTCACCTGGCCCGGCACCCACCAGATAAACTTCGCCATCACGTTGCGAATGATCCTGCTGCTGTAATCTTTGCTCCAGGGCTGTAACGGCTGCAGTATCGTTCCCGCTATACACCAGTTCGGGAATCTCACTGTCCAGTACACCTTCCCAGAAGCGAATTCGATCAGCAAAGTCGTTAATAGCTTGCTGAACCTGCTTTCGATACGACTGCAACAGCATCGCCAGCTTGTCGATGCGTGCCGGCAACATAGTCTCGTTCATTTCCTTGATCTGTCGCGTCAGGATGGGGGAAGCACCGCTGCTGGAAATCGCTACCACTATCGGGGTTCTGTCCACGATAGACGGCACGATGAAGCTGCATAGCTCCGGCTGGTCGACGACATTGACAGGCAGACCCAGGCCCTTGGCAATTTCGCTTACCCTGGCATTGGTCGCGTCATCATCAGTCGCAGCAATCACCAGAACCATGTCCTTTAGATGTGCTGCAGTAAACTCTTCATTGATGGTTGCGCCCTGGTTGTCTGCTAATAGCTGTTGCAAGTCATCACAAACCTCTGGCGCGATAACATGCACATGGCCACCAGCACGCACCAGTAAATTGGCCTTGCGCAAAGCAACTTCACCGCCGCCAATCAGGGCGCAGCGCTTGCCCCTGATATCGAGAAATATGGGCAGCAGGTTCATTAGCCAAGATACTCGAGCCCATTCATATAGGGCACGAGTGCAGAAGGAATACGAATACGGCCATCGGCCTGTTGATTGTTCTCCAGTATCGCCACCAGGGTGCGACCTATAGCCAGCCCGGAGCCATTGAGGGTATGTACCAGTTCTGGCTTGCCTGTAGCGGGATTGCGCCATCTGGCCTGCATACGGCGGGCCTGAAAGTCAGTGAAACAACTACAGGATGAAATTTCGCGATACGTATTTTGGCTTGGCAGCCAGACTTCAAGGTCATAAGTCTTTGCGGACCCGAAGCCCAGGTCACCACCGCATAGCAAAACCTTGCGATAAGGTAACTCCAGTTTTTGTAAAATCATTTCCGCATGGCTGGTCAATTGTTCCAGCGCTTCCATTGATTGCTCCGGCTGGACAATTTGCACCAACTCAACCTTTTCAAATTGATGCTGGCGGATCATGCCTTTGGTGTCCTTCCCGTAACTGCCAGCTTCGGAACGAAAACACGGCGTATGGCTGGTAAACTTCAGAGGCAACTCATCTGCTTCGAGGATCTCATCCCTGACCAGATTGGTCACCGGCACTTCGGCCGTGGGTATCAGGTAGTAATCCTGTTCGCCGCGCAGTTTAAAAAGATCTTCTTCAAATTTGGGCAGGTTGCCCGTTCCGCGCAGCGAATCATCGTTGACTATGTAAGGAACATTGAGCTCCATGTAACCATTGTCGCGGGTGTGAGTATCAAGCATGAATTGTTTGATAGCCCGATGTAGCTGCGCAGTCTGGCCGCGCATGACAACAAAGCGAGCGCCTGTCAGTTTTGCACCGGCAGCAAAATCCAGCCCTTCTGCCAGCGCTTCGCCAAGTTCGCTGTGATCCTTGGGAGTGAACTCAAATTCGGGAATGGTGCCCCACTTCGATACTTCAAGATTGTCTGATTCGTCGTTGCCAACAGGCACTTCATCATCAGGCACATTGGGCACGCCTAACAAGTAATTCTGTAACTCCTGCTGCAACCTATCAAGCTGAACCTTCTTCTCTTCCAGCTTGCCTTTCAGGTTTTCCATGCCGGCAAGAATTTGAGTGATATCCTCACCGGCAGCTTTGGCTTTACCAATTTGTTTGGAACTGGCATTGCGTTCATTCTGCAGTGCTTCGGTTTCAAGCTGTAGGGTCTTGCGCTCACCATCGAGCTTCTCGAGCATCGCTGTGTCGAGGTTGAAATTCTTTATCTTGAGTCGGCGAGCCAGTTCTTCCGGTTCGCTGCGAATCCTTTTGGGGTCTAACATCTTTGCTTCCTGTATTTAAAACAGCAGTCTGGCGAGCTGCATTCCTGCAAAAGCGGCAAATATACACACCAGCACAGTGGCCAGCACATACAACAGCGCCGAATTGTAATGGCCCTGCTGGAATAACAACAGGGCATCAAGGGAGAATGTAGAAAATGTAGTCATGGCGCCGAGAAAACCAACCGTAATCAGGGGGCGCCACTGTTCACTCAACACCATTTTCTCGGCCATCAGGATGAAGACCAGGCCAATGATAAATGAACCCAGCACGTTAACGACAAACGTACCCATTGGGAAAGTTGAGCTATTGAAGGACTCGGTAAATCCCGTTAACCAGTAACGCGCCAGAGCGCCCAGGGCTCCCCCACTGGCAATTGCGATATACAAATTCATATAGCGATCCAGTCAGGGCACATAGTTATTATTGATAATTTCAACCTCGGCCGGAGGTTCGAAGGTAAACAGGTCTGGGTCCAGCGGTGTATTCATGCTCAGGTTCATAAACTGCCAGACAGTTTGCTGGCCGTTTTTACTGCGCATTCGAATCATATCCAGTTGTTTCTGAAAAAAACTGATGCGTATTTCTGCGTAGACACTTTCGCTCGCGATGGGGGTCAGAGAAAATTCCGTGTGGGTCTCGGTATCACCGCCACTGGATTCTATGACATATTCCTTGTCCAGATTGGCGGTCTCACCTGCCAGCAACTGTGCTGCCAGTTCACTCTCGGAGCTGTCCCAGGGTTCGATTACTACCTGCTCCAGATCCGGCTGATAATTCCACAGAGTCTCTCCATCAGTCACGATGAGTTCCGGAAACGGGGAAATTGTTTCCCAATAAAAACCGTTAGGCTGTCGCAGGCGCATGAGGATTTCACTTTCCTCCAATATGCCACCATCAGACTCCACCAATAACTGTTGCACATCTGCCGACAGGGTGTCGATATTCCCTAACAGACGCCCGAGCGCACTCGCTGCATCATCCTGCCCAAAGGCAGAAACACCAAATGCAGCAAGCCAAAACACCAACAGTCCGGTCGTGAGTTTTTTCATATTGAATCCAGAACAATTAGGAACTCTTTGAATCTTGCAAAGAGCCCTTGATCAGTCGCGCGGCGGAGGTGGTGCAATCACTTCACGGGAACCATTACTGCTCATTTCTGAGACAACTCCAGCCGCTTCCATGGATTCTATCATGCGGGCTGCCCGGTTGTAGCCGATGCGCAGTTTGCGCTGCACTGCTGAAATAGAAGCTTTGCGTGATTCGGTGACAAACCTCACGGCTTCATCATAAAGAGCGTCGTCCTCTTCCCCGTCGCCGCCGTCTGCAGCGGAAGCGCCGAAGTTACCCATGTCGCCCTCATCGGTACCCTGGGTAATAGAATCGATATAGATAGGCTCGCCGCGCTTCTTCCAGTCAGCAACCACCCGATGTACCTCTTCATCGCTCACGAACGCACCATGGACACGAGTAGGCACACCACCACCGGGCGGCAGAAACAGCATATCCCCGTGACCGAGTAACTGCTCTGCCCCGCCCTCACCCAGAATCGTGCGTGAATCAACTTTGGATTGCACCATAAAGGACAGTCGGGTGGGGATATTGGCCTTGATCAGACCGGTGAGCACATCCACCGAGGGGCGCTGGGTCGCAAGGATCAAGTGGATTCCTGCTGCTCGCGCTTTTTGCGCAATGCGCGCGATAAGTTCTTCAACCTTTTTGCCCACTACCATCATCATGTCTGCAAGTTCATCCACGATAACGACGATGCTTGGCAACGCCTCGAGTTCTTCAGCAGATTGTTCTTCTTCCAACAGCATGGGATCCGGTTTCCAGATAGGATCCATAATTGGCTGGCCGGCTTTCTTGGCATCTGTAACTTTTTTGTTGAAGCCTGCCAGGTTGCGTACACCCAAAGCTGACATCAGTTTGTAGCGTCGTTCCATTTCCGCCACACACCATCGCAAACCATTCTGCGCGTCTTTCATGTCTGTGATGACCGGAGTCAACAGATGTGGGATGCCATCGTAGACCGACAACTCAAGCATCTTCGGGTCAATCATAATGACGCGCACTTTCTCAGGCGTCGACTTGAACAGCAGACTCAGGATCATTGCATTGATGCCAACAGATTTACCGGAGCCGGTAGTACCCGCAACCAGTAAATGCGGCATCTTGCCAAGATCAACGATGACTGGTTTACCAACAATGTCATGCCCCAATGCCATACTGAGAGCAGAACTTGCACGGTCAAAATCTGGTGAGGACAACACCTGACTCAACTGAATAATTTCCCGGTGTTCGTTGGGAATCTCTATGCCAATTACTGTCTTGCCTGGTATCACCTCGACAATTCGCACAGATATCACTGCCAGAGAGCGGGCCAGATCTTTGGCCAGATTGCTTATGCGGCTGACCTTGACCCCCGGTGCGGGCTGGACTTCAAAACGTGTAATAACAGGCCCGGGATTGACAGCTGTCACTTCAATTTCGATGCCAAAGTCTTTCAGCTTCAATTCCAGAAGCTTCGACATGGCCTCAAGCGACTCCTTGGAAAAACCTGACTCATTGGATTCCTGCCAGGCATCCAGCAGGCCGATGGCAGGTAATTCCTTGACCGAGGTCGCCGCGAACAGCGTACCCTGCTTTTCGCGTTCTACGCGCTGGCTCTTTTCGACTTTTTGCCTGGGTGGTTCGGAGATGGTCGGCGCTACGCGCTTTTTCTCTTTGGCGATGTGGACATTCAACACCTTCTTGCGTGTTTCCAGGCGTTCTTGTGCGACCTGTTTCTGTTTACGTTCCTCCAGCCATTTGCGCAGGCGCGAGACCGTTAATGCGCTGCCATTGAGCGTCATGGCCCCAAGCCTGTCGATCACCTGTAGCCAGGAAATAGCCAGCGTGACAGTCAGGCCAAACAAGAAGATCGCTAGGAATAACAAGGTGCTCCCCAGGACTGCCAACAAGGGCTGGAATAAATCCACAGTAATAGCGCCAACCACGCCACCGGCCATGTAGGGCATGTCGGCGGCGATTGCAAAATGCATGGTGGCGAGCCCGCAGGCGGAAATCATCAAGAGGATAAACCCCAGTGATTTCAGCCCGAACATTGGCCAGGAAAAATCAGCTTCGAGTTCGTCTTCACGAAACGAGGTATAAACCTTGTAGCAGAGAAAGGCTGGAAAGGCGTACGCCAGATAACCCAGCAGGTGCAGCAGGATGTCTGCCAGCCAGGCGCCATAGACCCCAACGGCGTTATTTACCTCAGCGCCGGTACCTGTTGTGGTGTATCCGGGATCATTCGGCGAGTAGCTAACCAGCGCTATTAACAAAAACAGGGCCAGCAAAGCGTAGACGATTAACGCGCCCTCTCGCACCAGTCGCTGTATTACACTGCCTACTTCAGATTTTGGGTCGGACTTGTTCATTGCAATTTTTTTCAAACTTATCAGATACCTGTAGCAAGTTTATAGTATCGTTTCGAGAATAGTTACCGGAATATTCAGAATTTCTGAGCTACTCCACACTTTGCCTGGTATGGAAAAAGTGTGCGAAGTTTTCTGAAGGCGACAGCAATCCCGGAGTCGTAAACTCCTTGTCAGTTTAACGTCGGAAGAGCGACAAAATTGAGTAGAATATGTCCGCGTGCGGTCTTTACCGCTGGCACTTTAAAAATTTCCTCCGCGGCACCACATATAGCCTTTAAAGGAATCACCTCAAGCAACAGGAATCTTATACATGTCAGAAGTACAGCATCACCGACTTATCATCCTTGGCTCAGGACCGGCTGGTTATACCGCCGCAGTTTATGCCGCGCGCGCCAATCTCGACCCGGTAGTCATTACCGGTATGGTACAGGGTGGTCAGCTGACCCAGACAACTGACGTGGACAATTGGCCCGGAGACGTAGAAGGCCTGCAAGGCCCGGCGCTCATGGAACGTATGAAAAACCATGCCGAGCGTTTCGAGACAAAAGTCATCTTCGACCATATCAATGAGGTCAACCTGAATCAGCGACCTTTTCAGTTAAAGGGTGACAGCAATTCTTACACCTGCGACGCCCTGATCATTGCCACCGGCGCCTCTGCCCAGTATCTGGGTCTGGAATCCGAAGAGGCTTTCATGGGTAAGGGCGTCAGCGCTTGCGCTACCTGCGATGGTTTCTTTTATCGCAACAAGCCCGTGGCTGTAATCGGTGGCGGCAATACAGCGGTAGAGGAAGCCCTTTATCTGGCCAACCTCGCCTCGCACGTTACCCTCGTTCATCGCCGCGATACGCTGCGCGCCGAAAAAATTCTGCAGAAGAAACTGATGGAGCGCGTGGCAGAAGGCAAAGTCACCATCGCCTGGGATCACGTGTTGCAAGAAGTTAAAGGCGACGACATGGGCGTCACGGGCATCACGATTGCTCACACAAAGGATGGCTCACAGCAGGATCTCGCAGTTGATGGTGTATTTATCGCCATTGGTCACATACCGAATTCAGAAATATTCCAGGGACAATTGGAGATGAAGAATGGCTATGTGGTGGTGAATACCGGACTTGGTGGCAACGCCACACAAACCAGCGTGCCTGGCGTGTTTGCAGCCGGGGATATCGCCGACCAGGTGTATCGCCAGGCCGTAACCAGTGCAGGATTTGGATGTATGGCAGCGCTGGACGCCGAAAAATACCTGGATGACCTGTAACAGCAGGACTGCATGACCCTACCCTGGTTAGCCCCGGACCCGGTGCAATTCCCACCAGTAACTGAAGCACTGGAGGACCCCAATGGCTTGCTGGCTGCTGGCGGCGAACTGTCCATGGATTGGCTGTTGGCAGCCTACAAAAGCGGTATCTTTCCCTGGTATGAGGAAGGTCAGCCCCTGCTTTGGTGGTCTCCAGACCCCCGTCTTGTGCTGTTCCCCGGGGAATTTCACGCCTCCCGCAGTCTCAAAAAGCTCGCCCGCCAGCAGAACTATCAGGTGACGATGGACCAGGCTTTCCCAGCCGTCATCAAGGCTTGCAGCACTGCTGAGGTAAGACAGGGTGCCCATGGCACCTGGATCACCACTGCCATGCAGTCAGCCTACCAAAAGCTCCATGAGGAGGGTTACGCCCACTCCGTGGAAATATGGTCTGATGGAAATCTGGCAGGAGGGCTCTATGGTTTGTCCATTGGTAGCGCCTTCTTTGGCGAGTCCATGTTCAGTCTGCGGGACAATGCCTCAAAACTCGCTCTACTTTGTCTGGCAAGGCAGTTAGAATCGTGGGGCTATGACTTTATAGATTGTCAGGTCACCAGCAATCACCTACTTACCCTGGGTGCTCGCGAGATATCCCGGGCGCGCTTCATGAAACTTCTTGCTGAAGCGCTCAACGGTGAGACGAGACTCGGTCAGTGGATTTTTAACAAGCAATTGTTAGCACATGAACTCTAAGTCGAAAATCATCAGTTCGATTCGCCTGTTCCGCACATCGGCACATGCCTGCAGTTATATTGCTGATAAAAAAGCTGCCACTGTATTCGTTGACCCGGAAATTCCCATTACTCGCAGTCTTAACACGAAGTTAAGCGATCTGGGGTATCGCCGCAGTGGCGCCCACCTATACCGACCCGATTGCGATTTTTGTAGCTCCTGTATTTCCTGCCGCGTGCCCGTCGCTGATTTTCGTATGCGCCGCCGCCATCGCAAAACCTGGAATCGCAATGCCGATCTGGTCATAAAGGAAATCAAAAATATCGAAGCGGAATCGGTCTACAGGCTTTACAAGTCTTACATCAATTCTCGTCATCAGGATGGTGATATGTACCCGGCCACTCCTGAACAATATGCTGCGTTCATAAAAACCCGTACACCTGACACGCGCTATTACGGTTTTTATCTTGACGACAACCTGGTGGCAGTGAGCGTTACAGACCTGCTGGAGCATGGCTTGTCCGCGGTATACACATTCTTTGACACTTCCCTGGACAAACGCTCATTGGGAAATTTCGTCATACTCTGGCAAATCCATCTGGCCAGGCAAATGCAACTCGATTACGTATTTCTCGGTTACTGGATCAAGGACTGCGCAAAAATGCAGTACAAGACCCGCTTCAGACCTATTGAACTGCTGCTGGAAGGCAAATGGATGCGTATTAAATAGCCCCCTCTCCACTCACCGACTTTGCTAAACCGGTAAAAATCGGGCACAATGCGGCGCCTATCAAAACCTCAGGAGCGTCTGTGGCAAAAGAAGACCAGATTGAAATGGAAGGAGAAGTAGTAGATACCCTTCCTAACACCATGTTCCGCGTTAAACTGGAGAACGGTCACATCGTGACTGCCCACATCTCTGGCAAAATGCGCAAGAATTACATCAGGATTCTCACCGGTGATCTCGTGCGGGTTGAACTTACCCCCTATGACTTGACCAAGGGTCGTATCACTTACCGCGCGCGCTGATACCCAACCACGATCTTCCGATCGTGGCTGAATAATTATTCCAGTCTAATTAATTAACCGGGCTAATCGTTAGCCGGGACGCTTTCTTTGGCTTTCTTGTCCCGACTTTTGATGGTCAGAGATATGTCGTCGTTTTCAATACCCACTTCGACGTCACCTCCATTTTCAGCCAGCTTGCCAAACAGGATGTCTTCTGCCAGCGCCTTCTTGAGTTTTTCCTGAACCAGGCGTGCCATCGGTCTTGCCCCCATGGTCTCGCTGTAACCATGTTCGACAAACCAGTCCATTGCATCTTCATTGACATGCAGGACAACATTCTTGTCGTCCAATTGTACCTGTAAATCAACCAGAAACTTGTCGACAACAGTGCGGATAGTTTCATGGTCGAGTGCGCCAAACTGAATAATGGAATCCAGACGATTGCGAAACTCTGGCGTAAATGTCTTCTTGATGATTTCCATACCGTCAGTGCTATGGTCCTGCTCGGTAAAACCAATTGAGGCGCGCGACATTTCCACAGCACCGGCATTGGTAGTCATAATCAGAATCACATTGCGAAAATCAGCCTTGCGCCCGTTATTGTCAGTCAGCGTGCCGTGGTCCATCACCTGCAGTAGCAGGTTAAAAACATCCGGGTGAGCTTTCTCTATTTCATCCAGCAACAACACGCAATGGGGGTTCTTGGTTACTGCTTCAGTCATCAGACCACCCTGATCAAATCCCACATAACCAGGTGGCGCACCGATCAATCGAGAAACGGTATGGCGCTCCATATACTCTGACATATCAAAGCGCACCAATTCTATGCCCATGATTTTCGCCAACTGACGACTGACTTCGGTCTTGCCAACACCGGTAGGTCCGGAGAACAGGAATGAGCCGATGGGTTTTTCAGATTCATTTAATCCGGCGCGAGATAGCTTGATAGCGGTAGCCAGCGAATTGATCGCTTCGTTCTGACCAAATACCACCATCTTGAGATTCGTCTCAAGATTCTTCAGCGCATCGATATCCGAGCTGGATACATGCTTGGGAGGAATCCGCGCAATCGATGCCACCACTTTTTCCATGTCAGTGGCCTGGATTAATTTCTTGCGCTTGCTTGCCGGTTGCAGTCGCTGGAATGCACCCGCTTCGTCGATCACATCGATTGCCTTGTCAGGCATGTAACGATCGTTGATATAGCGGCCTGCGAGCTCTGATGCCGCCTTGAGTGATTTGTCGCTATAGCGTAATTCATGATGCTCTTCAAAGCGGGATTTCAACCCTTTAAGTATCTGATAGGTGGTTTCAACATCAGGCTCATCCACGTCAATTTTCTGGAAGCGGCGTGACAATGCGCGGTCTTTTTCAAAGATGCCCCGGTATTCCTGATAGGTAGTGGAACCTATGCAGCGCATCTGGCCAGAGGTCAACACGGGCTTGAGCAGGTTGGAGGCATCCATGACACCGCCCGATGCAGCACCCGCGCCGATAATGGTATGTATCTCATCGATGAAGAGAATTGCGTGGTCACGCTTCTTCAGTTCTGCCAACAAAGCCTTGAAACGCTTTTCAAAATCACCGCGATATTTGGTGCCGGCCAGCAATGCACCGAGGTCAAGCGAATAGATAACGGCGTCTTCCAATACTTCCGGCACTTCCCCATCAACGATAAGTTTGGCCAGTCCCTCTGCCACGGCAGTCTTGCCGACACCGGACTCGCCCACCAGCAAGGGGTTGTTCTTGCGGCGTCGTGACAATATCTGGATTACCCGGGTAACCTCTTCAAGACGACCGATGAGTGGGTCGATTCGACCCTGCTCGGCTTCAAAATTCAGATTGGTCGCAAAACTTTCCAGTGGATTATTACCACCAGACTCTTCCAAGCCATCTTCTTCCGCTGGCTCATGGGAATCGGGGTTGCCAGCATCTCCGGGAATCTTGGAGATGCCATGGGTGATGTAGTTCACCACGTCGATGCGCGCCACATTTTGCTGTTTGAGAAAATACACAGCCTGGCTTTCCTGCTCTGAAAAGATTGCGACCAGCACATTCGCACCGGTGACTTCGGGCTTGCCGGATGACTGGACGTGGAAAACGGCACGCTGCAGTACGCGCTGAAAACCCAGGGTCGGCTGTGTGTCGCGATTGGTTTCAGCATGGGGAATTAAAGGTGTGTTGTTATCTACAAAATCCTGTAGTTCATGGCGGAGATAGTTCAGGTCGCAGTCGCAGGCAACGAGCACAGATGCCGCTACTTCGTTATCGAGTAATGCGAGGAGCAGATGTTCAACGGTCATGAACTCATGGCGCTTGCGACGTGCGCCTTTGAAAGCGTCGCTGAGGGTGGCTTCGAGATCTTTACTTAACATCGTTTCTCAGTACCTGTGTCGACGTGCTGGATTTATGTGCTAGCGATCAACTTCGACCGAACACAACAGAGGTTGTTCGCATTCGCGGCTATAGTCATTGACCTGGGCCGCCTTGGTTTCTGCTACATCTTTACTGAATACGCCGCAAACTCCTTTGCCTTCAGTATGTACCTTCAGCATTATCTGCGTGGCTTTTTCCACATTCATGCCGAAAAATGATCGCAATACATCAACTACGAAATCCATTGGCGTGTAGTCGTCATTGAGCAATACCACCTTGTAAAGAGGCGGCTTCTCCAGTTTGGGCTTCTCAGTAGTAGTCGCAACGCCCAGGTCTTGATCGGGGTTGTCATCGTCCTGCCCGCCACGTGGCCCCATGGGCAACCCGGTCATGCGCAGATCATTCAGGAATTCGTTGTAAAACTTCATGGCACTCTAGTCTATTAGTCAGTTTCGTCAGCTTCGTGAAACAGGAAAATATTCAGCGCCCGATTGGTGATGAATATTTTGCGCCAGAACGTGGATTAAGAAAAGACCTATCTGCCACACAGAATTCGCTGCTGGCGAAAACATTATAGCCTTAAGTTGGGGTGCAGTCGGGGAAATTCAAGCAAATCAACGCACCCCACGCTCTCCCACTATCACGTCAATTTTTTGACATTGGATTCGTGATGATGTATAGCAGTCTTTGTGGCGACTTGTCACAAATACAGCAGTTGCTGTAACAGTTTGAAAAAGTGGGAAAAACCTGTTGCTGCGTATTCGGATTTCTTACCCGTTTGCACCAGGAACAACAACAATTAAAACAAATAATAAGAAGTACGGAGTTACCCCCATGAGTACCGGGCAAGTGAAGTGGTTTAACAATGCCAAAGGGTTTGGTTTTATATTACCCGACGATGGAGGCGATGATTTGTTCGCCCATTACTCAGCGATAGGCATGGAGGGATATAAGACCCTCAAGGCCGGTCAGCTGGTTTCCTTTGACACCATTGAAGGACCCAAGGGGCTGCACGCAGCCAATATACAACCACTGGTTGATTCTTCCTCACCAGCAGACATGCCGGCGACCGAACCGGAGCAGGAAACTGCCACTGAGGCCAGCGCTGAGGATTCCGGCGCAGCCTGAGTGAATGACGACAGCACCTCGGGTGCTGTGTCACTATCTGCAGTGAATTCCATGTAGTCATGAGGCATGGGTTCGCATGCGATTTCGTGTGCGTGGCCCCTAATTGTTTTTGTCCAGAATAATTCTATTCAATAAACCCTTTGGCGTACTGTCACAGTTTACCGGTGCTGAGCAGCGGTACACGCTGGCTGCCTATATCGACAAGAAAGGCTTCTACGCAGCCGGCCGACTGGACAAAGACTCTGAAGGCTTGTTG
>Ga0181593_10000025_pt1 | contig 117678 bp, 114 predicted proteins | sample 071ome_19_FD_133756 | JGI IMG/M metagenome (GOLD analysis project Ga0181593, IMG submission 133756) | Coastal salt marsh microbial communities from the Groves Creek Marsh, Skidaway Island, Georgia - 071413AT metaG (megahit assembly) | ecosystem: Environmental > Aquatic > Marine > Intertidal... | reverse complement strand
GCCCGGTTTCCACACGGGCGCCCGGTGCGACCACCATGCCTTCGCGAAGTTCCCTGGCGCCCGGCGTGTCGTCTTCGGTCACGCCCACGCTGCCGGAGGCGGTTTCGACCTGCCACTCATTGGGACCCAGGTTTGCCGCGGTTTTGACAGGGGATTCGCTGATCGGGACGATAGTTTCAGTCTTGGTGCGATCGTCGCCGAGGGAGCCGGCCACCGGGAGCAAGACAATGGCGGCGATTGCCACCGCTGACAGCTTTTGGGCGGATTTGAGGTTGAGGCCATTGGCCATAAAATGCCTCACGATGCGTCCTCCCCGACACCCAGTCTTTGATCGATGTCCTTTATTTGTTCAGCCGTCAGAAAGGTCCGGGCAAACTCGCGATTGTGTTACGCACCCGGCTGTTCCGCCTGCACAGCCTTGGTAAACCAGTAGTAGGCGGCTTCCGCGCTTTGTTCGAGGCCCTGGCCCTTAAAAAACATTACGCCGACAGTGTTTTGCGCTGGCGCATAGCCGGCGCTGGCGGCGGCGAGCAGCAATTCAGCCGCTTTTTCCTCGTCTTTCTCCACACCCTGGCCGTTGCGGTACATGTGGCCCAAATTGTTGTAGGCCTCGGCAAAACCGGCGCCGGTCGCGATTTCAAATAACTCGGCGGCCTTTTTGTAGTCCTGGGGCACGCCATCGCCGTCGTCATACATGTTGCCCAGGTTCAAACCCGCGCCCTTGTGTCCATTGTCCAGCGCCTTCTGGTACCAATCTGCGGCGGCTTTCATATCTTTTTCGACGCCAAGACCGTTTTCGTACATCCAGCCGATACTGTGCTGGGCGTCGGCGTCTTTCTTGTTGGCCACGGGCTGCCACTGTTTTAGCGCAGCCGCATAGTCCTCGGCTTCAAAAGCCTTGAGACCGGCTCTGAATTCCGGACTAGTGGAGCTGCAAGCGGACAGGACAAGCGCCGCCAGCACCCCAAGAATACATAATTTTGTTTGAAACACTTTCACCACTCCACATGCGGTCGTTGCCGCATGGCCTTTCGATAGCATCTCTTTCGTTTTACGAAATTGATATAGGGGTTTACCACGATCACTAGAAAGATAACGCCACATCAGGTTATTCTACTGAAGATTAAATGGCTATCGCGACAGCGTTGACCTTGGTCCCCTGAAATCCTTATATTTCTGGAGATAGAGAGTGTCGCCATGACCATACAAATCACGCCGCTTCATCCTGTTTTCGGGGCCGAAGTCACCGGCATTGACTTGCGCGAGTCGCTGACGCTGGAACAAGTTTCTGCAATCCAAAGTGGCATAAACCAGTATGCGGTGTTGGTGTTCCACAATCAGCCCATCACCGAGGATCAGCACGCCGCCTTCGCCAAAAATTTTGGACCCATTGACGCTGGGCTGAATCTGGCCAGCAACCAAAAACAACGCCTCAAAAACCCGGACGTGATTGATCTGGCGAATGTGGATGATGACGGCGCCGTGCTGCCCACGGACAATGCCCGCAATGTCTCGCTGATCGCCAATCAGATGTGGCACAGCGACAGTTCCTTTAAAAATCCGCCGGCGCAATATTCCATCCTCTGCGGTATCGATCTGCCGGGGGAAGGGGGGCAGACCGAATTCGCCGATCAGCGGGCGGCTTACGATGCGCTGGACGAGGATATGAAGGCCCGGATTGAAGGCCTGGTCGCCGAACATTGGGCGTTTCATTCCCGGAACATGCTGGGCGGTGCGCATTTCACCCCGGAAGGCATGGAGAAACTGCCACCGGTCCATTGGCCAATCGTCCATACGATCCCGGAATCAGGCCGGAAATCCCTGTTCATCGGCATACATACCCGTGAAATTGAAGGCATGCCGACGGCGGCGGCGCGGATGTTCCTGCTGGATCTGTTGGAGCATGCGACCCAGAGAGAGTTCGTGTACCGCCACGAGTGGCGGAACAATGACGTCCTGATGTGGGACAACCGGTGCACACTGCACCGGGGCCGGCCGTATAACTTTGCCCAAAAGCGCGAACTTCGGCGTTGCTCAACGGAAGTCGTGTTTGCCTCAGCCTGAGGTCATGGCCCTAGATCGTCGGTTCCTTGGCCTTTGCCTCTCTCACAGCAATATAGACGCCGCACGCGATGATCAGTGCGATTCCCATCCAGGCGGTCAGGTTTGGGAAGTCGCCAAAGACCACATAGCCGACGACCGTGGCGGCGACAATGGAAACATAGAAAAACGGGGCAATGACCACGGCGGGTGCGGCTAGGAAGGCGTAGATCATGAGACCTTGTCCGGCGAAGCCCATGGTGGCCATGGCGAAGAGTATCAGGGCGTCCTCCGCCGGTGGCGGGATAAAGAAGAGGGGGCTAAATGCGGCGGTGGCGAAAAAGCCGACCGCGCCCGTATAGACCACCATTACAAGCGGACGCTCGCTCACCGTCAGTTTGCGCGTGGCGATCTGGAAGAACGCAAACACAACCCCGGCCCCAATCGCGTACCACGTTCCAACCCCAATATCCTGAAATCCGGGCTGCACAATCAACAGGATTCCCATAAACCCTATGATGACCGCGGCCCAGCGGCGAAACCCGACTTTCTCCTTAAGGATGGCCGGCGACAAGAGGGTGACCACAATCGGAGATATAAACGCGAGCGCTGTGGCGTCGGCCAGGGGGATGTGCTGGATTGCCAGATAGAACAGCGCCACCGTGCCCACGCCCAATGATCCCCGCAGTAGCTGAGAGGGCAAACTGTTAGGGATTGCTGCTTTCCAGCCAAATCGCCAGATGAGTAGCGAAGATGCCAGAAGCAGCATGAATCCGTATTGCGCCATGACGAGTTCGGCAACCGGGTATGTCGCGGTCAGATGCTTGGCGAATCCGTCTTTGAACGCGAAGACCGTCGCCGCCACCATCATCAGGAATATGCCGCGTAGATTTGTGGTGAAGGAAAACGACACAGAGTAGCCTTACAGAAAGGAACGGCTATGATTATGGCCGTTGGATCGGACGGCACAAGCCTCCCGACTTTTCGTCCCCATGGTTGATCTGTTAAACTCTAAGAGATAGCGCCGGACCCTAAATGATGGTTTTGAGAGGGTTCGCCGCCGGTGTGCGTTAGGATGGGAGGTCCTCTAGAATGGGATATGAAACGATTACCGTTGAAGAAATGTCGCCGGCCTGCGGCGCGATTATTGAGGGCGTCGATCTTTCGCAGGACCTCACCAACCGGCAGTTTGATGAAATCCACCAGGCGGTATTGGATCGCACGGTCGTTGTCTTTCGGAATCAAAACCTGACCGAGAAACAGCAGGTGGCCTTTTCCCGGCGGTTCGGCGATTTGCAGCCCGCATCGGTCTCGGGATTCGAAAAGCACCCGACCGTGCCGGAGATAGATATTCTGGAGTACGACTCGGACAACCCGCCGCACGTCACCCGCGATTTGTGGCACACGGATTTCGTCGGCCGGGAAAAGCCGTCCATGGGCACGACCCTGTATGCCAAGGATATTCCGGCCGAAGGCGGCGATACGATTTGGGTGAACGGCGTCGCCGCCTATGAGGCCCTGTCGGACCGGATGAAGGCTCATGTGGATGGTTTGTGGGCCTATCACGATTCCTATCAGCCTTATGACGAACATGTCCGCCCGGAACTGTGGGAAAAGGACTACCAGATTTATAAGCGCGAGCAGAAAGCGAGCTATACACCGGCGCTCCATCCGGTCGTCCGCACTCACCCGGAAACCGGTCAAAAAGGCCTGTTCGTCAACGAATCCATGACCAGCTTCATCAAGGATATGGACCGGCGTGAAAGCCGGTTTCTGCTAAACTATCTGTTTGATCACCTTCGGACACCGGAATTCCAATACCGGCACAAATGGCGGACCAATGATCTGGCCGTCTGGGACAACCGGGTGAGCCTGCACTACGCCTTATTCGACTATACGGAGCACCGGCTTATGCACCGGGTGATCATTGCCGGCGACAAGCCCTACTAAGCGGGAATATATACAGGCAAGGAGAGCGCCATGGCGCATATCGCTGAACTTATCACGGCGCGTTTCGGCTTGCCGTCAGATGTGGACCTGGACTCGCAGGCCGCCGGCCGCCTGGCCGATATTTTGGCCCGGCGCAGTTACCGCCGCTATCTTGAGCGGGAGGTGCCGGAGAGTTTGCGCACCACGCTCTTGGCGTGTGCGCAATCGGCGTCGGCCAAGTCCGATCTTCAGCAATATTCCATCATTGATGTGCGGGACCAGGGACTCAAAGACCGGTTGTCGGAGATTTCCGGTATGGCTTTCGTCGCCAAGGCGCCGGTGGTGCTGATATTCTGCGGTGATCTTCGCCGCGCGCGGCGGATCACCGAACTCCGCGGCAAGACCTATGCCCAGAATAACGCGGACAGTTTTATGAATGCGGCGGTGGATGCGGCTCTTGCCATGCAAAGTTACGTGCTGGCGGCTGAGTCCCAGGGACTTGGGTGCTGCGGGGTGAGCCAAATCCGCCGAGACATGGACGCAACGTGTTCGCTGTTGGGCATTCCGAAAGGCGTGTACCCCATTTGCGGACTAACCGCCGGCTGGCCCGATGAGCAGCGTGATATCAGCCTCCGGCTGCCGCCGGCGGCCGTGGTCCACCGGGACGGCTATTCCGATGACGCCTTTGAGGAAAATATCGACGCCTACGATCAGCGCCGCCACGCGATCCGCCCGATATTGCCGGAAAACTATTTGCAGACCGAAGACTACCCGCCGCCGGAATTCTATGGCTGGTCGGAACAGGTCTCCCGGCGGTTATGCAAGGCCGGCGACTTGTCAGCCATGGGGGCGTTTCTGAAGCGTCACGGGTTTGATCTGAGCTAACGGCAGGTGGGCACAAGGGGAACAGCATGAAATTCGGCGTATTTGACCACTTGGATTATGGTGGCGCCGCCACGCCCGGGGAGTTCTACGAGAACCGCTTGAAGCTGGGGGAACTGTACGAACAGGTGGGCATCTATGCCTATCATATGGCGGAACACCACGCTACGCCGCTGGGCATGGCGCCGTCGCCCAACGTGTTCCTCTCGGCGCTGGCTCAGCGGACAACCCGGCTGCGCTTCGGTCCGGTCGTCTATTGCCTGCCCCTTTATCACCCGGTCCGGCTGTTGGAAGAAATATGCATGCTCGATCAGATGAGCGGCGGGCGGCTTGAAATGGGTATCGGAAAAGGCATCTCCCCGATTGAACATGGATATTACGGTTTGGACTACGACCGGGCGCCAGCCATGTACCGCGAAGCGCTGGAGCTGATCACCGAGGGGATGAAAGGTGGCGTGCTCAATTTCAAGGGTGAGCATTTTCAGGTCGAGGACATGCCCATCAACTGCCTGCCGGTGCAGACGCCCCATCCGCCGCTTTGGTACGGGGTGGTCAATCCGGCCAGCGCGCTGTGGCCGGCGGAGAACAATGTCAACGTGGTGACCAATCTGCCGGCGGGTCCGGCCAAAGAGGTGGCCGAGGCCTTTTTCGGTAGGTGGCGGGAAACACATGCGGAGAATGATCCGGAGCCTCTCATGGGCATGACCCGCTATATTGTCATTGCCGAAACCGACGAGGCAGCACTGGAAACGGCGCGCCGGGCCTATCCGGTCTGGCGTAAAAGTTTCTTCACCCTATGGGATCGATATGGCAAATCGCCGATCGGCGTCCACTATGCAGAGACGTTCGACGGCATGGTCGAAACCGGCCAGGGCATCGCCGGTACGCCGGACCGGGTCCGCGATGAAATCCAACGGCAGTATGACGAGGCGGGGATCAATTACTTCCTCTGCCGTTTCGCCTTCGGCGATCAGACCCTGGATGAACTCCGCCGCACGGTCGAGCTGTTCGGCGAGAAGGTGATCGGGGAGTTGTAGGGGGTATTTATAACCTGGGTACGCGGATCACGCTCCTGCGGAGCGGTCCGCGCATGACTAAAGTAGTGGTGGCTAAAAAACTAGTCATCCACGGACCGGCGAAGCCGTGATCCGTGGACCCATCTAGTTAAAAGCCAATCCGTCAAAACCGATAAAACGCCGCCGGGGTATCCGTCATGATCTTCTGGCGCATCGCGTCATCCTCCACCCATTCGGCGAAGGCGTCGGCGAGGTCGCCGTCATTCGGATTGACCTCGTATTTGTTCGGATGCGGCCAGTCGGTGCCCCACATCACCCGGTCCGGCGCGGCATCAATCAACGCGCGGGCCATGGGCAGCACGTCGTCATAGGGCGGCAGATCGGTCTCGCTGACCCGGTTGGCCCCGGAAATCTTGATCCATGTATTGCCCTCCTTCATCAGCTCCAACAGCGCCTGGAAGCCCGGCGCGTCGATGCCCGCCGTGGCCGGTTGATAGGCGAAGTGGCCGATGGACATGGGAATTTTGGTCTTTTTGAAGACCGGCATCAGATCGACAATGTCTTTGCCCGGGAACAGCCATTCGAAGTGCCAGTCAAACTGAGCAATTTTGTCGGCGAGGCTGTCCAACTCGTTGAGTTCGACCGGCATGCCGCCCTTGTTGTCGGTGTTCAGCCGCACGCCGCGCACGCCGATTTCGTTCATCTTGGCGAGCTCGTCATCGGAGAAATCCATGGTGATGGCGACCACGGCGCGGGCGCGGTCGGGTGTTTCCGCGTTCAACGCGTTCATGCCGTCCAGAATGGCGGAATTGTCGGTGCCGTAGATTGAGGGCTGGGTAAAGACCACCCGATCGACGCCCAACGTCGCATGCAGATGTTTGAGATCATCCAGGGTGGATTCTGGCGGGTTATAGCCCCGGCCCGGCGATAGCGGGTACTTGTCGTAGAACACATGCACATGGGTATCGATGGCGCCGGCCGGCAACGTATAGTCCGGCTTGCGCGGGTTGCGGTCGGGGGCGATGCAATTTCTGATCTGGTCGTTCACGTCTACTCTCCTAAAGGTCTGAACAAGGCCCGGCTTAGCCGCGGCCGATATAGGGCATGGTGGTGGCCATTAGGGTCATGAATTGGACATTGGTGTCGAGCGGCAGTTCCGCCATCTGAACGATAGCGTTGCCGGCGTGGGTCACGTCAAACACTGGCTCGACCATGATGTCGCCGTTGGCTTGCGGCACGCCGTGTTTGAAGCGTTCGGCCAGCGGGGTCTCCGCATTGCCGATATCCAACTGGCTGCAGGCGATATTGTGCTTCCGGCAATCGAGCGAAATGCTTTTGGTGAGCCCGGTGATGGCGTGCTTGGTCGCGGTGTAGGCCACCGTATCCGGCCGAGGCGTGTGCGCCGAAATGGACCCGTTGTTGATGATCCGCCCGCCCTTTGGGTCCTGGTTTTTCATGATGCGGATGGCTTCCTGGGCGCAGATAAAACAGGCCGTCAGGTTCACGTCCACCGTGCGCCGCCAGTCGGCGATGTCCAGGTCTTCCATGGGTATGCGGGGCGCCCCGCCGCCGGCATTGTTGAACAGCACATCCAACCGGCCGAACTTGTCCATGGTCGTCTTGAACAATGCGGCAATTTGCTTCTCATCCGACAAATCCGTCGGCACGGCCAGCATTTCCGGCCCATCTGCGCTGCCCATATCAACGGTTTCCTGCAATGCGTCGGCCCGCCGTCCGGCGATGGCGACGTTGTAGCCTGCGTTTTGCAGGGCCAGCGCCGAGGCCCGGCCGATCCCTGATCCGCCGCCGGTCACGATGGCGACTTTGACTTTGTCCGACATGTTTCTTCCTCCTCCTAGACCACGCCGTCGTCTTTGAGCGCGGTGATCTCTTCGTCGGTCATGCCGACGATGTCTCTCAAGATGTTCTCTGTATCTGCGCCCTGGATCGGCGGGGCGGAGCGGGGCACGGCGGGGGTGCCGTGGAATGTGTACGGCACACCCAGCGTCCGGACCTTGCCGGCCGTGGGGTGATCCAGTTCGATCACCATATCGTTGGCGGCGGCTTGCGGGCTTTCCAGGGCTTCCTCGACAGAATTGATTTTGCTGCAGGGCAGGCCCTCTTTTTCGAAAAGGGCGATCCAGTCATCGGCCGATTTGGCTGACAGCGCCTCCAGGATTTCCGGATCAAGAATGTCCCGGTTTTCCACGCGGCCGGCGTTCTTCTGGAAACGCTCGTCAGTGGCCCAGTCGGGCCGGTCCACCAGCTCGGCGAACTTGGCGAACTGGGTGTCGTTGCCGACCGCTAGCGCGATGGAACCTTCACCGCAGACATAGTCTGCATAGGGCACGATGTTCGGATGGCCGTTACCATAGCGCCCCGGTTTCCACCCGCCGATCAGATAATTGGACGCCACGTTGACCAGCATGGAGAGCGAGGTGTTAAACAAACACAGATCGATCTTCTGGCCTTTGCCGGTGGTGTGCCGCGCCTGTAGACCCGCCAGGATCGTCATAGCGGCGTATTGGCCGGTGCAGACATCGACGATGGCCACGCCCAGCTTGGACGGGCTGCCATCGGCCTCGCCGGTGATGCTCATCAATCCGCTTTCCGCCTGCAGCAAAAAGTCATAGCCGGGAAAGCCGCCCTTGGGGCCTTTCTCGCCGTAACCCGTGATGGCGCAATGCACCACTTGCGGCGCATTTTCCGCCATCCATTCCTTGGTGAAGCCCCAGCCGTCCAATTGGCCCGGCTTGAAGTTCTCGATCAGGACGTCCGCCTCTTTGAGGAGCGCGCGGAGAATATCGCGTCCTTTCTCCGACTTGAGATTGAGGTTGATGCTTTTTTTGGAGCGATTAACGCCCAAGAAATACGCGGCCACGTCGCCGGCAAAGGGCGGGCCCCAGACCCGTGTGTCGTCGCCCCGGCCCGGCTGTTCCACCTTGATGATCTCGGCGCCCATGTCGCCCAGGTTCATGGTGCAGAACGGCCCGGCCAGGATCCGGGTCAGATCGATGACCCTAATGCCGTCCAGCGCGCCGGGGGCGGGGGTGGCGGTCATAGGCGTTATCCCTTTGGCCGTTCGTTGCGGTCGTTTGCAAGGTCGTCCAGGTATTGATCGACTTTCTCCTTCCGCCGCAGCCGGAACTGATGGAAGTCGGGTTTGCGTTTTTCCATGAAGGCGTTCATGCCTTCCAGGGATTCTTCCGAGCCCCAAATCTCCGCCAGCAATTCCATGCCCTGCTGCCAGGAGGCATAAAGTTCGTCCGATTCAAAGTTCAGCGACTTCTTGGTGGCCCGCAGGGTTTGACCGGAATAACCTTTCATCTGTTGGCACCAGGCTTCGGTTTCTTCCCGCAGCTTGGCCTTGGGCACCACCTTGTTGATCAAGCCTACCTGAACAGCTTCTTCCGCCTTGAAGGTGCGGCAGAGGAAAATCATTTCCTTGGCCTTACGATCCCCGATCAGGCGGGGAATGTACTGGGTCGCGCCGACGGTCGGGCAGGCGCCGACTTTCGCGCCGGTCTGGCCGAATACGCCGTCATCGGCGGAAATCACCAGATCGCACCACAAAGCCAATTCATGACCGCCGCCCATGCAGTAGCCATGGACCATGGCGATCACCGGGATCGGGACACCGCGGATGGCCATGGCGAGGCCGAGCATCCGGTCGTTCCAGTGCATGGCGTTGGCCCGGTTGAGCTTCATCATGGCGTGGAAGTCGCCGCCGGCGGAAAAGGCTTTATCACCCGCACCGGTGATCACGGCGCAAACGATAGATGCATCTTCGCGGGTGGACTTCACTGCGTCGATCAGCTCATCCAGGGTCTGTTCCCGGAAGGCGTTCATCACGTCCGCCCGGTTGATGGTGATCCAGGCCACATCGTCTTTGACCTCGAAAATGATTTCCTTGTAGTTGCGTTCAGCGATCACGTCTTTCTCTCCTTCGATTTGTCTTGGCTATTCCTCGGCTTCCTCAATCTCGATTAGTGCGCCGAGGGAATCCTTGGGATGAATGAAAAATAGGTCCCGGCCATGATGACCAGGTTTCGGGTCCGCCAGGACCTGGTAGTCTTCGCCGCCGGCCTTGGCAGCCGCGTCCACATCGTCCGTGGTCAGGCAGAAATGATGGATGCCGCCGGTCGGATGCCGCTCCAAGAATTTAGCGATGGGGGATGAGCTGTCGAGGGGTTCCATAAGTTCGATTTTAGCATTGCCGAGCAGAACATAGGCCATGCGGATGCCTTGCTCCGGCAGGTCCTTGGGGGCAGTCACCTCACAGCCAAAGCGGGTTTGGTACATGTCCAGCGCTGCCGCCAGATCCGGTACGGCCAGCGAGACATGGTCCAAATTATTGGCGGGAATCGGTGCAGACGCCGAGCCCATGAAACCTCCCCAGTATACGATTTTATGAGGGACCTAGTAACGTACTTGACCCGGCCAATCAATCGGGCGGACCGAGAATTTTACGAGAGCGGAAACGGCGGTTTACATCCCGTTCACACGACCGACATATGGTTTCGTTAATGTCTGCCGAGTGAACAAACATACTATATGGCGAACGATTGACTATGGACCTGGAACAATGCCTGAATTGAGATACGGCAGATATTTTATTTTGGAGGGGTCGTCACAAGACTTGTTTGACTGGGTCGCGGCAAACCTGAGCGGCGATGTTGAGTTTTACGTCTGTGGTGTGTGCCCTCGGTCGGAGAGTTTTATCCTTAACGGAATGTTTGAAATGGCGAGTGAACGAGATTTGTTCCAAGCCGGATTCCTTAAAGATCAAAAAGACATCGGCTCCGTCTATAACGACCGGCGGGACTTATCTTCGAGTGGCCGCCCAATGCAGAACGCCGCAGCAACATTGTTCGTCGGTTGAAGGAGCGGAGAAACAGCCCCCGAGACGGCGGGCGGCGGCTAACCGATCCAGTTTCAGTGGATAATGGCAGCCAACAACCGGCTGCCGCTGAATAAAAGGAGCCGATGCGTAGTCAGAGTTCGGAAATACCCAATGGCGGAAAGGTTTAAAATCATCTAAATATCTATAATTAAAGCCCTAATTCCGCCTCAATAGGGCGCTAATGCTCTTTGTGGGACTCAATTTGCAGGAACAACTGTTTAGAAAATCGTGTCGCACAAGCAAAAAAAACTCAATCCACTCGTTCTGTTCCGTTCGCTGTTGGCGCCGTTTTCTATCTTGGCGCTGGCCGCGGTATCCACACCCGCCTATGCACAAGGCGGCGGTGGCGGTGGCCTGACCCCGCTTTCGATTACCGTAAATTCTGGTCTCGATTTCGGCGCCATCGCGGCGGATCCGTCGTTGGCCGGCACGGTCACCATCGATTCAGCTGCGGGCAACAAGGCCGTTTCCAACGTCACCGATCTGGGCGGTACTCACAACCGCGCGGAACTGGCGATTTCCGGCGATAAGAATGACGAGATCACCATCTCTATTACGGACCCGTCATCTGTCGGCAGCCTCACCCTGTCGACCATGGAGCATGATTGCAGCGCGCCGTGTTCCATTCCGGGTAAAGGTAATTTCACTCTCTTTATCGGCGGGCAGGTCGCCGTGCCGGGCGGCACCAGTGCGCCCAGCTTTCCGGTGAGTGGCAGGTGTACAGGAATTACACTGCGAAACTTGCGGTCAACAAGAATATCACCGGCACACGGTTGGCGACCTATACGGCCGGTCTCAATACCCATCTCGACAAGATCGCCCTCGGCCTCAATATGGATTACACGCACCATGGTGGCGTGACGGCAAAATTCACGGCTTCCACCTCGTTTGGACGGAACCCGCGCACCGGTGATTTTTTTGTTTCCGGTCGCCAGGTGGCCAAGCAAGGCGGCATGGCCGCCAAAGTTTTCCTGGACAACAACGACAACGGCATATTCGACGAAGATGTGGACGAGCCGCTGGAAAATGTCCGGCTGACCACCAACGGCTCGGTATCCAAAACGCAGTCTGACAAGGACGGCAACATTCTGGTGACCGGCATTCAGGCCTACAGAAATGTTGATCTGGCGCTTGAAAAACGTTCGCTTGAGGATCCCGCTTGGCTGGCCAATCCCGCTGGCGTCCGCATTTATCCCCGCCCGGGTGTCATTGATACGATCGATTTCCCGATTATCGTGTCCGGCGAAATCGACAGCACAGTCTTCCGCAAGAAGGGCAAGTGGGCCAGCGAGGTCTCCGACGCCGTTTTGCAACTTCTCAATGAGAAGGGCGATGTGGTTCGTGAGACCAAGAGCGCCTTTGACGGATTCTATCTCTTCGATTACGTGCGGCCGGGTAAATATACGTTGCGTGTCAGCCCTGATCAGCTGGCCAGGCTGAACATCCCGCAGCCGCCGGATCAACAAATAGAGATCAAAAGCGACGGCACCATCTTGAACGGACGGGACTTCGTCCTGTCGGCCGAACCGACCAAGAGCGTTTATCGCCTGCTTCTGGCTGTCTTCAACGAAGAAAAAGCGGCCAAAGATGCCTGGCCCCAAATGACCAAGGCGATGCCGGATATCTTTAACAACGCCCAGCGACAGATTGATACGATCACGCGCGGCACTGACTCCATCTTCGAGCTTTACGCCACTGGACTTGATGACCGGTCAACAGCGGAAGATATGTGCAAGGCGGTTCGGATTACCATGGGTCTGAGTTGGTGCAATCCGATGCGTATCCAGGTGCAATAATAAAACGGGAGGGGCAGCGCCCTCCCGCTCTAACGTCACAATTGAGCAGACAGCTATGTCGAGCCGGCGAAGGCGATCTTCAGCCAGACTGGGGCCTTCAAGAAACCGCCGCCCCATTTTTCGTCAACGGCTTTAAAGGCCGCCGAATGTATGAGCTGGTCTGGTCCCTGGCCATTTTTCTTAGCCGCTAGCACCAGGCTGTGGGTGGTCTTCAGCATATCCTGGAAGCGGATTAGCGCGGCTTTGTCGCCGAGCGGCCCGTGCCCGGGAATGATCTTGGTTTGGTCATTGACGTACCGCAGCATTTCATCAATTGCCTTGATCATCCCATTGACGCTGCCGCCATGCTCCACATCGATGAACGGGTAGAAACCGTTGAAAAACGTATCGCCGGTGTGAATCACATTGGCCCTCTCGAACTGGACGAAGGAGTCGCCGTCCGTATGCGCGTTCGGCAATTTGCGAATGCGGATGGTTTCGCCGTTCATATGATAGGTCGTACCGGACCGGAAGGTGACCATCGGCAGCGCTTCTTTGGGCGAGGCCGGAATTTTGCGGTTAAAGGCTTTTAGTTCCTGCGGCACGGCCATGGTGTTGCGGACGGCTTCGGAGGCGATGATGGTGACGTCGGTCTTATTGACCATGTTCTGATTGCCGCCAGTGTGATCGAAGTGCCAATGAGTATTCAGCAAAAACCGGATCGGCTTGTCGCTGATGCCTTTGACGGCCGCGATAATTTTATCTGTCAGGGGCGCGAACTGGTCATCAATCATGAATATACCGTCGTCGCCGCTCGAGACGGCAATGTTGCCGCCGGCGCCCACAAGCATATGGACATTGCCCGCCACGGGTACGGTCTTGATTTCTACTTTGGAAAAGTCCCGTTGTGCCGACGCCGTAGTCAGCGTCAGCGTGAGCGCCGCCGGCGCGATGATCACAGCGGCGAGGGTCTTTTTCATAAGAGATATCTGGGACATGGCTTCCTTCCTCCCTGTTGCAATTCATTGTGCCAGGAGTTGAACACGCCATGGATAAGGCGCGCAAGAGCGTTTCGGTCACCTTTCGGCGAGCGGGCCTAATACGTGTAGTCGGGAATGTCCGCGAGATGGAAACTGCTGAAGACCGACGGCTCCCGCACGGCATCGCCCGGATGCAAATAATCGGGATTAAGTTGATCCATGCTGGTCACGCCGAGGTTTGCCATCGCGTTGATGACCTCCTCCTCAAGGATTTCCAGGACCTTTATCACACCGGCCTTGCCGCCGGCGGCCAGCCCATATCCATATAATCTGCCGATAGCGACCACATCCGCGCCCAACGCAATACACTTTAGAAGGTCGGTGCCGCGATAAACCGCACCGTCGACGATTACCTTGGCTTTGCCATCGACCGCATCGACGATCTCGGGGATTAACTCCGCGCAGCCGCGGCCGTAATCCAACTGCCGTCCGCCGTGATTGGAGATATAGACAAGTTCAATCCCGTGTTCGACGGCAAGCTTCGCATCTTCTTCGGTGGCGATGCCTTTCAGCGCCATCGGCAATTTGCAGTGCGCCCTGATCGTGTCCACCACATCCCAATCGAGCCCCGCCTGGAAATCTGTGCCACCGATCCGCCGCCGGGCCGCCGGGGTGAACCCGCGCATTTTGTCCCGTTCCCGTCTTCCGTAATAGGCGGTGTCCACGGTCAGGCAAAATGCCTTATACCCGAGGTCTGTCGCTTGATCGACATGATCCAAAATCCATTGTTCATCGCCCCGGACGTACAGCTGGAACATCATGTCGCCGTCGGTCCGTTTCATGGTTTCTTCGATGCCGGGCGGGCAGACGGAACTGAGGAACGACGCGATGCCGAATTCCTTGGCGGCGGCGGCTGGCTGTACCGCCGCGTCCGGGTCCAGTTGCTGCAAGGAACCCATGGGGGCCAACAGTAGGGGAAGGCGGAGGTTCCAGCCGAGAAACTCCCGCGATGTGTCAATTTCCGAGACATTCCGCAACACTCGTGGGCGAAAGGCCATCTTGTCCAGCGCCAGGCGATTTCGGCGCAGCGACGTTTCGGTTTCCGATCCGCCGACCATGTAGTCCCAGGCTTCCGGGTCCGCCTTTTCACGGGCGATCCGGACAATTTCCGCAATCGTTAGAACCTTATCAATGTCGGTGGTTGCGCTCTGATTCATGCCGTCCCCCGTTAAGCAAGAACATCGGCGGCAAAGACGGCAATTTAAAAGAGCCGGAAGATTGCCTGATCGCTGTCCTGCGCAATGCTGAAGCCGATGGTGCCCAATTGTTGACGGGTCTGCAAGGTCAACAAGTTGGCGGATTCTTCATTCAGGTCGGCGTTCACCAGCTTGCCCGCGCCTTCTTCCAGTTGGGTGATCAGGGTCTCGACAAAATCAAGACGCAGGGAGATGAGGTCGGCGCTGGCGCCGATTGTCGTCGCGGACGAGCGCAAGGTCGTCAGCGCGCTGTCGAGATCATTGATCGCACCGTCGATATCGGTATCGGCTGTCCAGTGGGACGCCGCAGCGATGATAGAGAGGCCCGAGGTGTCCGACGCGATGCCGGAGATGGTGAGGGTCGAGCTGCCGTCCTCGCTGAAGGTGACCTTTAGATTACCGGGTGAGCCTTTCAGCAGGTTGGTGGCGTTGAACGAGGCGTCGTTGGCTAGATTGTCCAGTTGGGACCGCAGATCATTGAACTGCACGGCGGCCTTGGACCGGTTGGTGGACGACGAGTCGCTTTGGGCGTCCAGGGCCAGACCTTTCATTTGCTCGACCAAGTCTTCGATGGACTCAAGCCCGGTGACAGCCACTTCGGTGATACTGACCGCCTGGTCGATATCGTCTTTTAAAACTTGCAGGTCAGAGGCGCGATTGGTCAGTCCGCGCGAGTCGAAAAAGGCAATTGGATCATCAATTGCCGAATTGACTCGCAACCCGGTTGATAACCGTTCTTGCGTAACTGCAATGGCTTCGGTCGTCCGCCGCAATGCCAGCAGATTCGTGCTGGTCTGCGCCGACAGGTTGATCGCATCGACCATTTAACGGCTTCTCCGTTGGTCTGACCAAGTATCGGCGGGGAAATTCTACCCCGCAGCCGGTATCTCCCGTTCTCGGATCATCCGGCGCTTTGTTCGCCTCTATGGTACGGGATTCACGGACTCGGTTTCAAGAGTCCGCGTGCACAATCCCCGGTTTTCCCGAAAACTATCATAACCTATTGATAAATATAAATTATTTTCAATGTGCACCGTTATCCCGCAGTGTCGGCCGATCGTCGATCAGCACGTATGAGCAGGCGATAAAGCTAAAATACACAAGTGCGAGTACTGCCAACCATTCCATTTGAGTATCTCCATTACCTGGTGTTTTCCTCTTATGTCCTCATTCTAGGCAAAAAGCGGCCATCTGCGCTGTGATCCCGATCACCATTGTTTTTTTGGCATTTTAATTCCTCTGCCAAGGCTTAAACTACAGATAAAGAGACTTTCAGGGAGGCGGTTGTCATGGACGTCAACAATGTATCTGTCGAAGAGATGAGCCGGTATGTGGCCCGTTTTGATGAGCTGCACGGCTCCAGCGAGTCCTATATCGACGATCATTTGCCGGGCCATAAGCGGTTCAAGATCAATTTGGTTGGCATGGGGGTCGTTGAGGCGGCGTCCAAGCCGGAATTGCAGCCCAATATTCCGCTGCCAGCTCACGGCTTTAACCTGGGCATGATCCAGGCGGAAAGCGGCAACGGCGCCGCGCTTCACGCCCACGAGACCGAGGAAGTGTTTATGCCGCTGGTCGGTGACTGGGTGGTGATCTGGATGACGGAGGACGGCGAAAAGGAAATTTTGCTGCGCTCGTTCGATTCTATTAACGTGCCTATCGGCGTGTACCGGGGCTTCCGTTATGTGGGCGAGGGGACCGGCACGTTACTGACCCTGATTGGTGGCCCGGAAGCGGGCAAAGTGGACTGGCATCCAAGCGTGGTCGAAGCGGCCGCCGAAGCGGGCTATTATCGGGATGAAGCCGGGGAGCGTCAGCACGCCCCCGCCGGAGAATAAGGACAAAGCGATGGCGCAAGCACAGACCAAAGAGCCCGATCTAGCCTATATCGAGGCGGACCTCAACTACATTATCGACGACGGCACCACCCCTGCCGTGTACGTGGACTGGCCCGAAGAAGAGCACAAAGCCAATCCGCCCAAGTATGAGGCGCGCAAGTGCCGGATTTATGACGCACGGCCCATTCGGGACTCCTTCGATCTGAGGACTCACGGGTTTTCCATCGCGCACATTCCGTCCAAGGTGCAGGACTTCTATGACAAGGACGAGGTAAAGCGGGTTTACGATTTCGAAGTGGCCGAGATCATTAAGGACGCCATGGGCGCGCGCGAGGTTGTCGTCTTCGATCACACGTTTCGTACCCTCAACGATGCGGTGATAGAGGCCAAGGGCACCCGCCAGCCGGTGAAGGCTGTGCACAACGACTACACGGATCGATCCGCGCGCCAGCGGCTCAAGGACATCATGGGTGAGGAAAAGGCGGAAGAACTGTTAAAGCGGCGCTTCGCCATCGTGCAGACCTGGCGGCCGATCAACCATCCAGTGATGACCGAACCTTTCGCCCTTGCCGACGGGCGCACCATACCGGCGTCTGGTTTTGTGGCGATGGAACGGCGTTACTCCTACCGGACGGCGGTGACCTATCATATCTCTTATCATCCGGATCACCGATTTTATTACATTCCGGAAATGTCGCCGGAAGACACGTATATCTTCAAAGTCTATGACAGTGATAAGGACGCGGGCGTACCCTACACGGGGCACACGGCGTTCGATGATCCGACTTCCCCGCCCGACGCCCGGCCCCGGGAAAGCGTTGAATCCCGCGCATTGGTGTTTTTCTAGGAAGGTGGGGCGACTAGCCCCCTCCTTCCCCCCTACCGCGTCATGCCCGAGTTGGGATCAACGATAGTTGAGACCAAGTCTCGGGTATCCATCAAATTATGCCCATGGACCCCCGACAATCGCTTCGCGAGCCGGGGGCGACGCAAATTGATAGGGGAAAAGCAGAATAACCGACCCTACCCGACCGTCGCGTCGCCCGTCACGGCCAGGTCGCCGTCAGGGCCGGTGGCCCACAGTGTGGCGTGGCCGCCGTCCAGTTTTCCGTGAACCGCATACGGACCCGTGTCGACGATCGGTTGTTCCGAGCGGTAGGAGAAACTTTTCAGCGTCTTGCCGCCGGCGTGTTCCCGGCACAGTTCCATCATGTGGAACGACACCAGGGTCACTGGCACCAGCAGACCGCCATATCCTTCGACCTTCATCGCGTAGTCCCGGTCATAGTGAACCCGGTGGCTGTTGTAGCGCACAGCGGACAGCCGGAACATCATGACCGGGGTGGGGTCATAAGATTTGCGCCAAGCCGCATCGGCCGGCATCTCAGGTGCGGGCCAAAGCTCGCCGGGCCCGCCGTCCTCAAAGCTCAGGAAATCCCGCTCCTCGATGACGGCAAGACCGCGCGCCGAGCTGATCCGATCCCGGACCTTGAAGAGGATGGTCGGCCCCGCGCCATAGTCATGGGAAACGACGTCGATCACTTCGGTTTCCCGGACAATGTCGTCGCCGATCAGTAGGGGCTCGTGAAATTCGGTTCGGACGCCGATGATGCGCCGGCGCGGGAGGCGGGAATTTGACGCCGGCTGACCGTCCTCGGCCAAACCTGATAAGGGGGCGAGGCCGGGAAAGAAAACCGCGTGCCAGCCGTTGGGCAGTACATCGCCTTTCTTAATTGCCGGATTGTCGACGCCTAGCGCGCCCGCCAGCCGGCCGGCCTGGGACGCGGTGATCACATCTTCGGACGTGGTAATCTTGCCGATGGCGCTGCCGGGTCCTTCGATTTTTTCGGTCATGGAATTTCCGCTCTATCGGTGCTGAGAGAGACCTTAAGAGAGCGTACGGTAACATTTGGCCGGGCGAAGATAAAATCCGCCGACGCCTGAAACGCCAAACGGCTCCAAACGGTGCCTGCTTGAATTTTGGCTCAGTCGGGCTAAAACCCCAGTTCACAGATTTTGCGGAAGGGAATCGGTGCCGGTGTGCCGGCTGGTCTTCAAAACCAGTGAAGGCTGTAAGACAGTCTTAGTGGGTTCGACTCCCACTCTCTTCCGCCAGTTTTCTCCCTAATGCACCATCTTGTGGCGCAGTTCGCGGACGAGGGCGCTGCGGCTTTCCTTGATTTTTTCCCGATAGGCAACCAGTTCGCGGATTTGATCTTCCAGCGCGATGTCCAGCGCGTCCACGGTGTACATGGCGGTGTCGGGGGAGGCGTCGGCCAGGTGAGATACGTCGAGGTTATCAACGGCGGAGATGATATCGTTCATGTGAATGCTCCTTGAGTGGGGATCGGGGGTAAAGCATCAACTACCAACACCATAACCATGTCGTGATTTGGCCGCGGAGTCATGAATCGGTGCGTGAAATTTTGTAACGCGTGTAACAAAATGTTTCTTCGAGGACTGCAGCCGCGGCGGTTGCTTTTTCCGTCCGGTTTGGCCACTTTCGGCCACCACATTAAACGAACGGGTTCAACATCATGACCGATCAAATACTTTCCAAGGTCGAGAACGGCATCGGCTGGCTGATCTTTAACAATGCCGAAAAACGCAACGCGGTGAATCTGGCGATGGCCGCCAAGGTGGCCGAGGTGCTGACCGGCTACGCCGACGACCCGGAGGTGCGGGTGGTGGTCCTGCGCGGAGAGGGCGGCAAATCTTTCGTCGCCGGCATGGATATCTCCGAATTCGAAGAACGCCGGTCCTCGCCGGAGCTGATCAAGGAATATGAATCCATCTCCAACGGCATGTACACGTCAATCAAGGAATGCCCGAAGGCGACAATCGCCATGATCGAGGGGTTCTGCATGGGCGGCGGTGTGGCGGTTGCTTGCGGCTGCGATTTTCGGATCTGCCGTGACGATTCGGTCTTTGCCGTGCCTGCCGCGCGGCTAGGCATCGCCTACCGCTCACACTTCACCAGATGGGTACTGGAAGCCGTGGGCCCGTCCACGGCGAAGGAGATTCTGATGACCGCGCGGCGCTATGACGCGGAAAATGCACACCGGCTGGGGCTGGTGAACCACGTTCTGCCGGCAGGCGAAATCGAAACGTTTGTACTTGAATACGCGGCGGCTATCGCCGACAACGCGCCCCTTTCCGTCATGGCCGCCAAAGAGACGGTGAACCAGGTGAGCAAAAGCTATGGCGATTGGGATCCGGCGATCTGCGAGGCTTGGCAGGAAAAATGTTCGGGTAGCGAGGACTACAAGGAAGGCCGGCGCGCCTTCATGGAGAAACGCAAGCCCGCCTTTAAAGGCGTGTAGCTAGAGACTCGCTTACCGCTCTTGTAAGGCCCGGTCGCGGGCGTCCAAAAACGGATCGATCAGGTATTCCAGCACGGTGCGCTGCCCGGTGTGGATGGAGGTGCTGACCTGCATCCCGGGGAACAAATCGTAGCGGTTTGCGCCCCGGCGGAAGTGATCACGACGTGTTTCAATGCGAACCTTGTAGAACGGCTGCCCTTCCGGCGACAACAATGTATCCGGGCTGACGCTGACCACCTTACCATCCAGATTGTCGAACCGCATGGCGTCGGCGGAAGCCAGTTTGACCACGGCATCCTGACCGGAACGGACGAAGCCGATATCCTGGGTCAGCAACTTGGCCTCGATCACCAGCCGGTCGCCCGCGGGGACGATATCGACCACGCTGTCCCCCGGTTTCAGCACCCCGCCAATGGTCGTCACGTGGACGGTCTTCACCACGCCTTTGACCGGGGAACGAAGGACAGTCCGTTCCAAACTATCCTCGTATTTGGCGAGGCGGGGTTTGAATTCCTCAAGCTGCCGGCGCGCTAGATCCAGGGCGGTATGAACCTCCTGTTTAAACTCGCTTTCGCCCGCAGCCTTGCCGGCCTCCGCTTGATTGAGGGCGGATTTGGCCCGTTCCAGGGCCACCTTACCTTCGTCAATCTGTCCTTCCAGGCGGGCCGCCTCTTTCAGCAGGTCCAGATGTTTGTAGCGGTTGCTCAGGTTATCCCGCAAAAGCTGATCACTGATCGAGATTTGCTCTTTCAGGAGCTTGAGGGACTTTTGCCCATTTCGGATACGCGCCGATATTTCTTTGATGTCCTGACGCCGCTGGGAGATAACGGCGTCCGCGCCGGCCAGCTTATCGCTCAAAAGATTAATCCGGCTGTGGAATGTCTGGGTGGCTTCGCGGACCAGCGCTGGATGGGACCGGCGCTGGCTTTCGCTGAATGCCGGTTCCTTGGCGCCGGTGGATTCGGCTTCCAGCCGGACGATTTCGACCTCCAGTCCGGCAATGCGTTTGGTCAACTCCGATAAATCGGCCCCGCTGGCCGTTGATTCCAGCACAATCAAGGGCTGGTCTTCGGTGACGGTCTGGCCCTCCTTGACCTTGATTTCCCGAACGATGCCGCCTTCCAGGTGCTGGATGCTCTTAACCTGGCTGCTGGGGACAACTTCACCTTCCGCCACGCTGACAATGTCCAACGTTCCTTGCCAGGCCCAATAGCCAAAGGCGACCAGCACCGTCAGGCAGAGGATCAGGAAAAAATGGGTCGCCGTACCGACGTCATCGTTGATCGGCGGCAGGTCCTGATAGGGGTTGGTGCTTTCGTGATCGCTCATGATGTTGGTTCCCCGGCGGAGACATCGACGCTGACCAGTTCCTCATCCGGCAAGGCGGCAGAGTGGGCGACGGTCATAACCTTGGGCGCCGGCTTTGAGTTCAAGTCAATCACCACTTGGGCGTTGCTGATAATATTTGGATTGTGGGAAAGGGCGATGACGGTCCTGCCGCGCTTGTGTAGATCGGTCACCACCTGGGAGATATCCTGCATCCCCTTGCTGTCCAGCCCTTCAGTCGGTTCATCCAAGACAACCAGACAGCCATCGGTGGTAAGCGCCCGGGCCAGAGCCAGTCGCCGGCGGATGCCCACGGATAACTGGCTGCCCCCATTGATGATCGGTGTAGAGAAACCCTGGGAGGTCTCGTCGATAAAATGCCGGAGACCAACCGCATCAATGGCCGCGTTCATGGCCGCGTCGTCCAGATCCGGGTTCATGATCTTCAGGTTTTCTTCGATCGTAGCGTTCAGGAAGCTGGGTTCCTGCGGCAGATAGACCAATTGTTTGCGCCACCATTCGGGGACCACCTGGCGCAGCTCCAACCCGTCTACCAGGATTTGCCCCCTATTGGGTTCGATCAGGCCGGCGATCAGCCGGGCAAGGGTGGACTTGCCCGCCCCATTTGCGCCGGAAACCACACAGATGGTCCCCGGCGGAACAACAGCGTTAAAAGATTCAAACAGCGGGCCGCTGGCGCCGGGATGGAGGAAACTGACATCCCGAAATTCAATCCCGCCCTGATAGTTGCTCTTGGCGGATCCTGTATCCAGCTCCCTTGGCAGCCGGATGAAATCGCGCAATTGTTCCGCCGCCTGGCGGGCCTTCAAAAACGGTTCGCCCAACTGGGCAAAGCGGGAAATCGGTTGCACCGCGCGGGCCGCCAAAATGTTTGCGCCGATCAGCGCGCCGATATCCAGTTCGCCGCGCACCACCAGAATTGCGCCCAAGCCCATCACGACGACGCTCAGAAACGCGACCAGGCCCTGGGAGAAACTGGCCAACAGTCCCTGCCGCCCGACCAGGGTGCGGTAAACGTCCTGGGACTTTCGGTTTTGCAAGGCCCAGGCGCGGGCCAGGAAACCGCCGGCATTGAAGGCGCGGACGGTATCGCCCTGTTGAATGGCGCTGCCGATCATTAATCCGCTGCGGCGGGATTCGTCCATCAATTGGCGGGTAGGGTTACGCTGCCGGGAAGTCAGCGCCATGGAAACCAGAAAGGCCGCGACCGCGAACCCGGCGGTGACGACGCCCAATGTGGGGGACAGGAAAAACAGAACGCCCAGGAACAGGATGGCGAAGGGCAGGTCCAGGACCGTAGAGATATTCTGGGCGCTATAGGCGTTTCGAATGTGATCCACGCCGGACAGGATTTCCCGCTGTTGCCCCGGCGGCAGCCGGTCCAGCGCGGCGGACTTGGCCCCGGTCAGAGAGCCATAGGCGGCCAGCGCCGTTTGCTCGTCCGGCCGGATGCTGACGCCACGGGCCAAGCGGTTGCGCACTTGGCGGAATCCGAATTCCAGCACGATGGCAATGATGGCGCCGGAGGCCAACGTGGTCAGGGTCGCGTTCACCCCGTGGGCCACATACCGGTTGAGAACCTGAATGGCGAACAATGGCGTCGCCAGCGCCAAAAGATTGGCGAACAGGGACGCCAACAAAAGCTCGGCACACAGGCCAGGCCGGATCAATAATCTGCGGAGGAGTTCAATCACGTTGGTCGGAAGTCCAATTCATGCGCCGTTCGATTCTGGTGTTATATCACCGATCAAAGGCGGCGTTAACCGGCTCGGACGCAGTACGAGAAGGTTGGGTCCGCCGGACCTTAGGCGTCGCCCGCAGGGGTTAGCGAAAAATCCGTCTCGTCCAAGTCGGTCGCCGACACGTTTTGGAGTGTGATTTCCATGTCGGCGAAGCCGTTTCCATCCGTATCAAGTTCCAATAGTTTGGAACCGTCATTGAAACGGGCCTGTGTATTGCCATTGTTGGTAAAGCCAACAGTGTGATCAGCCAACAGGCTAAATAGGCCGGATAAAATGCCATCAAACAATAGGGTTTCACCGGATGACAGCGCATTAAAATTGGTGATGATATCGCCGTTCCCAACCGTTGAGTTGCCAATAGCAGTGTAGCGGAACGTATCGTCCCCGCTTCCACCGGTCATAGTGTCCTGACCATCTTTACCTAAAATAGTCGCGCCAACGGAACCGGTGACGGTGATGGTGTCGTTCCCACTGCTGCCGGAGATGGACTCTACTCCGGTCACCGAAACAGATGTGGCGCCATTCATTACCAGGGTATCAGCCGTGCCGGCTCCCCCATCAACTTCGATATTGTTGGATGCGGCGTTGATGGTAATCGAATCATTTCCACCACCACCGTAAACTCTAGCGCCATTTTTAGAGGCCGAAGTAATGGTGATGGTGTCATTGTCGGCGCCGCCATAGGCTTCGTCATCGTCGCCGACGGTTATGTCGTCCTGACCTGTCCCGCCAAAAATGATATCTCCGGCAGACGTCCCAACAATGGTGTCATTGCCGTCTTTGCCGAGGATGATCGCGCCTTCCACATTGCCGTTGGTAACCGTGTGGTTGATGGGGAGTGCCGATGAAAATACTGACTTCAAATCTGTGCCATCCGACAGATTTAGTTCGTTGGTTGAGAAGTCATCGCTATTTGAGCCTATGTACAGGTAGGCAAAACCATTGGCGGTGCCATCGTTCATGTCGAGTTGAATGCTCGTGCCGCCGTCCGTGATGGCGATGCCCGTATCATCGTCGCTGAACTCGCTAAAGTTGGTTGATCCATCGTTAATGCGGAGGAAATCCAAACTGGTTAAATTAATCGTCCCGGTGACGGAGCCATCACGTGAGGTATAATCAATTTTCCCGTTCGGAAATCCGGACGTGGCGTCAAATACAAACAGAATGTCATTCGCGTCCTGCAAGATAAGTTCGTCAATGCCGGCGCTTCCCTTCAAAGTGTCCGTGCCACCCAGTTCACCAAATTCCTGGCTCATGAAAACTTTCATGTTGTCGCCCGGGGTAGTCTCGAAAGTCTGAGAGCCTGTGGACCCAATAAAGTTCGCTGTATTCGTAGATTCATCGATGAAGGGGCCGTCGATTAATTCCGTTTCCGTGAACTCTGGCTCTGCTAAGAGTGGGTCAAAGAACGGATCAAAAAAGTCAAAATTTGTCTCGAACAGGGGGTCGCCCGCCAGTGGATCGAGTCCGAATGGATCACCTTCACCACCAGGGTCACCGAAAGGATCACCAGCGAAAGGATCACCACCGAACGGGTCACCACCGAACGGGTCACCGGCAAATGGATTTCCGCCGAACGGGTCACCGCCAAACGGGTCGGCGCCAAACGGGTCGCCGCCGCCGAGTGGGCCAAAGGCGCCACCGTCCCCGCCCAGCGGGCCAAATTCTCCGTCGCCGTCGCCGGGAAGTCCCTCTGGCGGTCCGTCACCGTCGCCGGGAAGACCCTCCGGCGGTCCGTCACCTTCGCCTTCCAGTAACTCTCCTTCGGGCGGTAGTTCGCCTTCGGCCAACTCACCTTCCGGCGGCAACTCGCCTTCACCCTCCGGTGGGCCATCGCCTTCACCTTCCGGGGGGGCGTCACCGGGCGGGCCATCACCCGGCCCGTCACCGCCATCGCCGTCGCCGGGGGTGTCGCCGTCATTGCCGCCTTGGTTGCCGGCGGGAGCTGAAAAAATGGGGGAAGGTGGGAGCGAGTTTAACGCGGCGCTGAATTGCGCCTGAATTTCCTGAACCGGCACGATGATGGGTGGGGCCGGGGCCTGGGTCGCGCTGAACAGGTTTGTTGTTGCTCCCGGCAGGTTGAGGATCACCGTACCAGCGCCATTGGTGATGAGCACTTCGCCAATATCGCCATTCGGATCCGGAAGGAGAGAGAAGGTGCTTTGTTGTCCTTCGGGCGCCGCCCGGCCGGCAACGGTCGTGCCGCGAATACCGATGGTGGCGGTGGGTGTCCGTAGGACCATGGCGCCAGGACCGGTTTTGGCGATATTGCCGCTGACAAAGGAAAAAACGCCCTGGACGATCGTCAGCGCGGCATTGCCGTCTTCTTGGTCCGGGTTGTAGACCAGTTCATCCATGACCATCCGGCCGTTATCGGCCAGAGAAACCGTGGAATCGTCGGCCAGGACGATGCCGACAGCGCTGCCGTCCCCGGTTTCAATCACGTCGCCGGAAAAGATTTCCGATCCCTGATTCAACGTCTGTTTGGACCCGTCGGTCCGGGTGACTTCGACCGTGCCCGACAAGGTGTCGATCCGGCCAATGGCTTCGGTTGCCGCCGCTGGTGACGCCTGGGCAAATTGGACGCCGTTGGCCGGTCCGGCGAGTTTTGCCACAAGGTCCGCTGGGAGGACAGAGCCGAATGCAGTCGCCAAATTCGGCGGAGTCTCCGTCATGAAGTAATCGGGGATCAGAATTTGCTGACCGCCTTGGCCAACCACCAGCAGATCGCTGCCCATATGGATAAAGTCCGCTTGCAAAATCCAGCCGCCATCCGGGATAGTCAGCTGTTCAGCGCCGGTCATCGCCAGCACCTGGGCGTCGGGACTTAGAGGGGTGTCAGTCTGCATTTCGGGATCTCCGGGGGCGTCCCATCTGAATATTGGTGTGCCATTTTAGGGACAGCTTGAACCAATTCTTTGAAAAATTCATGAACCGCCCGCTAATTGCGTCATTCAACAGCATTGAGTGTAGTTCACGATTTAGAATACCGCAGTGATCAGGATCACAAAGTGAGCGACTTTATGCAGGCGTTAATCTTTGACCGAATCGAGTTTTAACCGGCCCATCTCTCGCAGTAGGGTGAAAACGCCGATGGCGACATCGGTTTCGGCCGACGCGGCATCGCTATTGGCATTCGTGAGACTGGTTTCGCCTGCGAGAACATCCAAAAGCGACCGATTCCCCAGTTTGCGTTCCTTGCGCGCCAGTTCCAGGAACTCGGCGGCGATGGCCGCTTGATTTCGGCGAAAGGCGAAATTCATGCGGTTGGTCTCCAGGTTGTCCCAGGCATCCCTGACCTGACGTTCGGCGACGTCCCGCGCCTCACCCAGACGCCTGTTCTGCGCAATGGCGCTAACCTCGCTGATGTTCAATGTATTTACAGCGGTGAGACCGAGGTTGAAGTTATAGCTCATTTGCACTTTGCCGAATAATTCCCGTTGCAGGCCTGACGTTCCGCCAACGTCCTTTTTCGTCTTGGATTCTCCGATGGCGTTAAACGTCGGGTAGAAGCCCTGCGCCTTCGCGGCCTGGATTGCCTCCCGCGCAATATCCGCGTTGCCGGCTGCAACCCTTAAGTTTGGATTTTCCTGCAAGGTGATGCGAACGGCCTCGTCTTTGGTTGCCGGTATCAAGTCCAACGGGAGTATCGGTCTTTTGAGCGCGTTGAGGTCGGGGACATCCGTGTGAAAGACCGCCCGGTATTGGTTTCTCGCGGTGGCCAAAAGACCCTCGGCAACCACCCTACGGGCCTGTGCGCCGGCTAATTGGGTCTTGGCCTGTAGCACGTCGGTGGAGAGACCCGCGCCGCGCTTTACCAGGGCGTCTTCTAATTCGGTTTGCTTCTTGATGTTGTTTTCCGATTCGCGGGCGAACCTTAAGGCGTTATGCGCCCGGCGCACATTCAGGTAGGCCGATATGGCCGTTAGCATCAAATTCTGCCGTTGTGACTCCAGTTCCTGCTTCGCCACATCGACGCTAATTTTGCGGCTTCTAATCTGAGAGTTGACGGAACCGAAATCCCATATGAGTTGGGTGAAGGTAAAGTCGATTTCCCGAGATGCAAAATCAGTGTCATCCGTACCCGTCGGCTTTTTCTGTTTTTCGTGGCCGTAGGTGCCTGTGACGCTCAGCGTTGGGTACAAGCCGCCCCGGGCTTCTTTGACGCCTTCTTCGGCGGCGTCAAGATCCGCTTCCGCGGCTTTGACCAGGTTGTGGGATTCAATGAGCTTCGGCAACAGTTCGCTCAAGCCTTCGGCCTGCACGGGTGTTCCGTATACGCCAAACGCCGACACGATGATTGCCGGAAGATACATCCCCCTGATGTGACGCATCACTTCAACATACTCCGCTTCGAAGGCCCCATGTGCGCCAATCTTAGTATGTTTAATTTTCCATACAAATTGACGGAAATGCTCCCGCATCTCCGCAAGAATAAATATACCTACAGGCTTAATAAGAGAAAAGCACCCGGAAGTTAAGGCATTATTCGGTTTTTGGGGAAAATCAACGGGTTTTACCAATTTCCCGTTCACCCGCTGCGTCAAAAAGAGATTGTGTTGTCGAGTGGATTCGCGCAGAACTTTCGGGTCGGCATGTGGGCAGTCATTTATTTGGTGCTCGTCGGCCAAAATCAATATTATACCCGTTCCATATCACAAAGGGAGTTTCAGATGAAAAAACTGGTATACACAACCGCGGCGGCAGGCGCCTTATTCGCGGCTTCACTCACAACGGCCCCTTCGGTACAGGCCGCTGATTTTAGTTGCAGCACCGCGCGGATTATCGTTCCGTGGGGCGCCGGCGGCGGCACAGGCGTAATTTTTGGCACGTTCGAAAAAGCCATCAACGCCACCGGTGTAAAACCGGCCCTGAAAATGGTCACCATGCCCGGTCAGGGCGGCGGCAAGGGCGCCAAGGAGGCCTACAAGGCCAAGGCCGATGGCTGCACTCTGTTTGCCATTCACCAGCACATCCTGGTGAACTACATCAACGGCGTGACCGACTTTAATTGGGACGGGTTTGAGACCGTCGCAATGCTGACCGATACGCCGGAAATCATCGGCGCCGGCGGACATGTTCCTTATAACGATCTGAAGGGCATGCTGGCGGCCGTGAAGGCCAAGCCAGGTCAAATCCCGACGGGCGTGTCCATGGGCGCGACCAGCCACTTTCTTTGGATCCTTCTCGGCCACAAGACCGGCACGTCCTATAAGTACGTTCCGTTCCAGGGCGGCACCGCCGGCCGGATTACCGGTCTGCTGAACAAGTCCATTGACCTCGGCGGCATCAACATGGCGGCCGCCCGCACCCAGCGTAAGGACGGCAAGCTGAAAGCCTTTGCCATCGCCGCTGATGCGCGGAGCCCGCTGGTCCCGGATGTCCCGACGCTCAAGGAACTAGGCGTCGATATGACCTATTCGCTGACTCGCGGCGTCGTGGTGCCGAAAGGTACGCCCAAAGACAAGATCGAACACTGGGCTGGCGTCTTCAAGAAGGCGACCCAAGATGAAGCCTTCAAGAAGAGCATGGCCGCCAAGGGCACGGCGCTGGTCTACAAGGGCCCGGCCGAATACGCCGCTTGGTTCAAGGCGACGGCTGCTGACTTCGAAGCTGCCGCCAAGGCGGTTAAGGTCGGCCGCTACGGCAAGTAGCCTCTTCGGGTTAAAGACGTGTGGTCCGGTTGTTTTGGCCGGACCACACCTTTCCTGATTTCACCCGGCACCCGTTAAGACAGCGCCAGCCATGAGTCTGAACAGAGACGTATTTGTCGGCATTGTCCTGCTGATTACCTGCGGGGCGTTTTTCTATGCCAGCTTCGACATTCAAAAGCCCTTGTTCGGCCAGATGTCATCGGCTTTGTGGCCCCGGATCATCTTGACGCCGCTCACCATCCTGTCGCTGATCTTTCTGATCAAGTCGGCCATGACCACCGAACCGGTCCGAGAGGCCAGGGGCGGGCCCAAAGGGTGGCTCGGCTACTACAAGAATCCCATTGTCATATTTATTCTCTTCGCCGTCTTTCTGGCGACCATGCCCTATCTGGGGATGTTGTTGGGCGGCATATTGTTTGTGTTTGTCCTGCTGTCGTATCTGGGCGGCTGCGAACCGAAAAACCTTGTCCTCCATGGCGCAATCGCCGTCGGCACGGTTGGTTTTATGTGGTCGGTCTTCTCGTTTGCGCTCGGGGTTATTCTGCCCCAAGGCGAAATCCTGAACATCCTATGAGCGCCCGGCGATGATCATAGAAAATATCATCAACGCATCGGCAGAACTGTTCACTATAAGTACGGTCATTCTGATGATGGTGGGCGTGGTCGCGGGATTGATCGCCGGCGCCATTCCCGGTTTCACCTTCGCCATGGCCGTGGTCCTGGTGCTGCCGTTCACATTTACCATGACGCCGGTTCAAGGCCTGGCCACCATGATGGGCGTCTATGTGGGCGGGCTGTCCGGCGGGCTGATGTCGGGTATCTTGACCGGCATTCCTGGCACGCCGTCATCGGTAGCGACGACCTTTGACGGCTTTCCGATGGCCCGCGGCGGACAGCCTGGATTTGCTCTCGGACTAGGTGTCTGGGCGTCATTCTTCGGCGGCGTGCTGAGCGCTCTGATCCTGGTGCTGGTCGCGCCACAGATCGCGCTGATCGGCCTCGAATTCCAGCCTTGGGATTTTTTCTCGCTGGTTCTGTTCGCGCTCACCGTGACCGCGAGTCTCTCCGGTGACCAGTTGTTGAAGGGACTCATTTCCGGGCTGCTCGGTCTATTGGTGGCGACCATTGGCACGGACGTGATCTTTGGCTTTCCGCGGTTCACCTTCGGCAGCGATGAATTGCAGCAGGGCTTCCAATTCCTGCCGGTGCTGATCGGCCTGTTCGCCTTCAGCCAGCTCCTCAATGATGTGCGGGAGACCAAAGTCGCCCGCGAAAGCCTGTCAGATGGGTCCCAGCAGGCCATCCGCATCGAACACCGCAAAGCAGCGCTGGCGGTTCTGAAGAGCTGGGTCAATCTGCTGCGCTCCTCTGTCATCGGTATCTTCGTCGGCGTGTTGCCGGCCGCCGGCAGTTCCATCTCTAACATTTTGGCGTATGACCAGGCCAAGAAGGCTTCCAAAACCCCGGAGGTTTTCGGCACGGGCACGCCCGACGGTATCATCGCGCCGGAGTCCGCCAACAACGCGACGGCCGGCGGCACACTTATTGTCATGATGGCGCTCGGCATTCCCGGCGATATCGTCACGGCGATTATGCTGGGCGCGCTCCTGATCCATGACGTAATTCCGTCGCCGTCATTCATCGCCGATCAGCCGATTATCGCCTATTCGATCTTCATCTCGTTCTTCGTCGCCAACTTCATGATGCTGGCGCTGCAGTCGATCACGCTGAAAGGCTTTGTCCGGATCACCAAGCTTCGGATGTACATTTTGACTGCGGTGATCCTGTTTTACTGCGCGGTCGGCGTGTTCGCCCTGAACAATATCTTCTTCGATATGTGGACCCTGTTCCTGTTCGGCCTGATCGGTTTCGCCATGAAGGCGTTGGGCTTCCCGATCGTACCGATTATTCTGGGCGTCGTGCTGGGCTCCATCGCGGAGAAAAACCTGTCTCAGGCGTTCGCCATCACCACTGACCTGACGCCGTTTATCACCCGGCCCTGGTCGCTGTTTTTCCTGACGCTTGGATTATTCTCCATTGTGTTCCCGGCTTACCAGAAACGACGGGGCCGCGAGAAATGGACCCTGGCGTTTATTCCGTTGTTCTTGATCTGCCTGTCGCCGTCCGTCTTTATGATGGAAGGCGTCGTCCGGCCGGTCATCGCCGGCCTATTGGCTTTAGGCGGTTTCTATCTGTTGTGGAAGAGGTCGCAGGAAGGATGGATCGTCGACCAAGCCGATGTATCGGCAGAGTTGCCGGCGTCAGACGCGCCGGAGGAATAAAGGGCGGGCTGCGGCCGATGGGTGTTCGTCCAGTCTAAGCGTGGGAAGCGTTGCCGCCCACCAGTGAGTCGTTCAACCGTTTGATATCATCCAACCGCTGAAGGGCGATCACGTATAAGTGGCCTTGATCGGATCCGACGATCTGGTCGCCACGGGTCAGCAAGCAATCAGCCAACTTAAGCTGTTCCCGGATGTAGTCTTGCCAATCAAAAATCATGGGTTTCCTGCCTGTTTATGTTTCTGCCGCCCTCTGACCGGTGCGTGATACAGATTTGCGGCAATAGAAAATTAGTCACCCAATTGCATCTTATAGCTGGTATCTTAGGCCAGTGCGGGGCAGGCGACTACTCGGCAACCCCCTAACTGATTACGGTATTCCCTAGGGATTTCCCTAAATTTGACCCAACTTCCGATGAAGTTTTCGTGACAGCAGGAGAGATGAGCCTGATCAGGCGTCGTTGGGCCAAACCAGATTTGCGACCTCGACAATGCGGGCCAGCTTGGCCCGTTGCATGTCTTCGGAGACCACACGTTCCTGGCCCAACAATGTGGCGAAGCCGCACTGGGGGCTGAGACCCAACTGACTGATATCAATGAATTGGCCGGCTTCGTCAATGCGGCGTCGAAGAAAATCGATGCTTTCCAATTCGGGATCGTAAGTGGCCACCAAACCCAAGACGATGGTCTTGTCTTTCGGCACGAAGCGAAGGGGATCAAAAGTACCGGAACGTTCCCCTTCGTATTCCAGGTAGAAGACGGGCACGTTCATCCGATTAAAGACGGCGTCGGCAATCGGATCATAACCCACATTGGCTTGCCAGCTTGGATCCTGGGACCGGCAGATATGCACCCCGATGGTCATGTCGTCCGGCTTTCCGGCGACGACCTCGTTAACCACACGGATATAGGTTTCCAGCAGGTCTTCCCAATGGTCCCCCCTGTCAGCGAGCAATTGCCGCGCCCGGTCATCTCCCAGCTTAACCAAAGAGGTTTCGTCCAGTTGCACGAATGTGCAACCGGCTGCCGCCAGTGACGCCAGTTCCCGGTGATAGGCCGCGACCATATCGTCCCAGAACGCATCAATACCGGGATAGACCTGGTCGCTGATATTCAGCCGCCCGGCGCGATAATGGATATAGGCGGGGCCGGGCAGGGTGACCTTGCCGATGGCCCGGGTGACGGCATTGAGTTCGGCAAAATCCCGGGCGTTTTTATCGCCTTTCCAGCGGACGGGCCCGGTGACCTTGGGGATGCGTCTGGCGGTGCGGTGGCCGTGCTGATCGGATTTGGACCAGCCTTGTTCTTCGCTGAGCTCAATCTCCACCCCGTCGAGAGCCTCGGAAGTGAACGAATCCGAATAGACGAACCGGCGGAACTCCCCATCGGTGACAAATTTGAGACCCACATCCTCCTGCATTTTGACCACGTCGGCGATAGCGACGTTCTCCGCTTCTGTCAGACCGTCTCGGTCGATCCGGCCGGCCTCGAAGTCTTCCCGCGCTTTGACCAGCGCCGCGGGGCGGAGCAGGCTGCCGATGTGGTCGGCGCGAACGGCGGGGAGGGAGTCGGACACCTTAATACCCGATGGCCTGGCCGTCCTTGCGGGGCTCGGACGCGCCTTTGAGGACGCCTTCCTCCCAGTCGATCCAGATCGCCTGGGCGCCGCCGATCGGCCGGTTAGGCACATACGTCTGATGGCCGCGGGCCTGCAAGCCCTTCAGCGTCTCTTCCGGCAGGCTGGTTTCCACCTGCACCATGGACTCACTTGGATCGGGGAAGCAGCGGGTGCTGTCCAACGCTTCTTGCAGGTCCATGCCGTAGTCCAGAAGATTGGTGAGCAGGTGCATGTGGCCGCAGGCCTGATACGCACCGCCCATCACGCCAAACGGCATCTGCGCCTTGCCGTTTTTCATCAGCATGCCGGGGATGATGGTATGCAACGGTCGCTTATTGGGCCCGATGCAGTTGGGGTGATCCGGGTCGAGCACGAATCCCATACCCCGGTTCTGCAACAGCACGCCGGTCTTGGGCGATGTAAGGCCGGAGCCAAACGAGGAGAAGATCGTGTTGATGAAACTGACGGCGTTGCGGTCCTTGTCCACCACGGTCAGGTAAACCGTGTCCTTGTGTGGCGGCAGGCCGGACGGCGGTAAGTCCGCCATTCGTTTGTCCGGATTGATGAGCGCGCGTTGTTCGGCGGCGTAGTCTTCAGACAGCCATTTTTCCACCGGCACATCCGCATGGTCCGGGTCCGCCAGCACCGCATCCCGATCCCGGTAGGCGAGCCGTGTCGCCTCAATCTCCAAATGGAAGCGTTCAGCGGAGTGGGGTTCCATCGAAGCCAGATCAAAGCCGGAAAGAATGTTCAGCCCTTCAAGCGCAACAATGCCTTGGCCGTTCGGCGGGCATTCATATACGTCATAGCCCCGGTAATTAGTGCTGATCGGCGTCACATATTTGCCGTCGTAATCAGCGAAGTCGTCCATCGTGTGAAGACCGCCCAGGCCTTGCAGGTAAGTGACGATATCCTCCGCCACATGGCCCTTGTAGAAGACATCCCGGCCACCTTCGGCAATGGCCTCAAGGGTCTGGGCGAGGAGAGGCAGTTTCACCACTTGCCCCAATGCGGGGGCCTTGCCGTCGATCAGATACTGGGACGCGGTGGTCGGATCGCCCTTGATCAGATCGATGCACAGTTCCCAATCCCATTGGCAGCGATGGTTGACCGGCGCGCCGTCATGGGCGTAGCCGATGGCCGGCTGCAGCAGATCACCCAGGCTCATGGTGCCGTGGTCGTTGATCAACGTCGCCCAGGCGTCAATCGCGCCGGGGATGGTCACCGCATGGGGCGACAGCTGCGTAATCTGCTCGATACCCTGATCTTGGTACCATTGGGCCGTGGCCGCCGCCGGCGCGGTGCCGGAACCGTTGAAACCGATAACGTCACCGCCGTTCGGCGCATAGAGGCAGAAACAGTCGCCGCCGATAGCGGTGGATTGCGGCTCCACGACACATTGCACGGCGACGGCCGCGACTGCCGCGTCCATAGCATTACCGCCGGCCTGGAGGATGCTGATGGCCGTGCTGGTGGAAAGCGGATGAGAAGTGGCGGCCATGCCGTTCCGGGCATGGACCGTAGATCTGCCGGGCCAATAAAGATCACGCATGGCTGAAATGTCCTTGGGTCTCTGAGGTGTTTGAATTGCCGTTTCGGCGACTCTATACAGACGGTCCGGACAGAACAAATTCAAAAACGCCCAATGTGAGGAGATCAGACACATGGATTTAGGCATCAAAGGGAAAACCGCGCTGGTGTTGGGGGCGTCTCAGGGCATGGGGGCAGGGATCGCCCGCGTACTGGCGGAAAACGGCGCCAATGTCATTGTCGGCGCGCGGAATGCGGATAAGCTTGAAACGCTGGTGAGCGAGCTGGAGGCCCATGGCGTGAAGGCCGAGGCCTATCCGATTGATCTTTCCGACAAGGCCTCTGTCGATCAGCTTTGCGCCAAGATCAAAAACGATTGGCAGATCGATATGCTGCTCAACAATGCCGGCGGCCCACCGCCGAGCCCGAGCACGGGCGTCGCTGACGAGGTCTGGGCGGCCAGCATCCAGGCATTGTTGATGAGCACCATTCGGATTACCGAAGCCGCGCTGGACGGGATGAAGGAACGACAATGGGGCCGGGTGCTGACCATTGCGTCGTCCGGTGTGAAGCAACCCATTGATAATCTTGGTGTGTCCAACACTGTGCGGGGCGCGGTGGCCGGCTTCACCAAGTCGCTATCTAACGAAGTAGCGCAGCACGGCATCACGGTGAATATGATCCTCCCCGGCCGGATCGAGACCGAGCGCCTGGTCAACATGGATATCAATAATTCAAAGCGGAAAGAAATATCGCTGGACGAGCAAAAGGCCCAGAACCAAGGCAGCATTCCGGCGAAGCGGTACGGCACGGTAGAAGAGTTCGCCGACGTGGCGGCCTTCCTGATGAGCGAGCGGGCAAGCTATGTCACCGGCTCGCTGATCCGCGTCGACGGCGGGCTGATAAACAGCGTTTAAGTTGTTTGCGTTAAAGCTCGGTTCGCACTTCCCAGAGTTCCGGAAAGAAGCGGATATCCATCGCCTTTTTGAGATAGCCGACGCCTTCGGTGCCGCCGGTGCCTTGGCGTTCTCCGATAATGCGGGCGACGGTTGTCAGATGCCGGAAACGCCATTGCCGGAACCAGTCTTCGACATCGACGAGTTTCTCGCCCAACTCGTATAAATCCCAATAGGTCTCGGTGTTCTTGTAGATTTCACGCCAGGCATCGGTAACGCCAGGATGAGGCGAGCGAATTTGAGTCCAATCCCGGTCTAGACATTCCTCGGGAATAGAGAGGCCGCGCCGGGAAAGAAGCTTCAGACACTCGTCATATAAACTGGGCGCTTCAAAAATGCGGCGAAGCGGGTCGTGCAAATCCGGCCGATGCGCGTGGGGCTTGAGCATGGCGCCCCGTTTGTTGCCAAGAAGAAATTCCAGCGTTCTATATTGATAAGACTGGAAGCCGGAAGACTGTCCAAGACCATCGCGAAACGCCAGATAGTCGGATGGCGTCATCGTCGAGAGCACGTCCCAAGATTGAATGAGTTGCGACTGAATGCGAGAGACCCTGGACAGCATTTTGAACGCCGGCTGAAGATCATCCTTCTTAATATGTTCAACCGCTGCGGCGGTTTCGTGGATCATCAATTTCATCCAAAGCTCTGTCGCCTGATGAATGATGATAAACAGCATTTCGTCATGCTGGTCCGTCACCGGGGTTTGCGCCGAAAGCAATTGGTCGAGTTTCAGATAGTCGCCATAGCTCATGGCCTACCGAAAGTCAGTATGCGCTCCGTGTTCGATCGGTGTTGATGCGTCGGACATGCTCGGCTCCATTTTCTAGATGACAGCGCACCGCGTCTGGTAACCCGGGTCGTTTTGATCCGCTTCAAGAAATTTTGAATAGTCGAGGTTTGGGATCATGCAGTTAGTCTCTTGGAGCCTGGAAATTAGTCAAGTCGATAAACGGTTTGACGCTACAGACCCCACTTAGCATGATCTGCCAAAATCAATTTGGGAGGAGCGAGGCGAGATGACCAATTACCCGATCCCCGAGAATGCGGCCCAGGCGCTGCTGATGCGGCTCAAATATGTGGGCGTGGACTATCTGTTCGGCAATGCGGGTACGGATTTCGCCCCGGTGATTGAGGCCTTCGCCAAAAGTCCGCTGCAGAACCTCCCCATGCCCGAACCGTTGGTCATGCCGCACGAGACGGCGGCCATCGCCATGGCGCATGGCTACTATCTGGCGACTGGCCGGGCCCAGGCCGCCATGGTGCACGTCAATGTGGGCCTGGCGAATTCGGTTATGGGGTTGATCAACGCCAAAAGCGACAACGTGCCGCTGATCATGATGGCCGGCCGGACCCCGCTGACGGAACATGACCGGCTGGGCTCCCGCATGACGCCGATCCAGTACGGTCAGGAAATGTTCGATCAGGCGGGATTAGTGCGCGAAGCGACCAAGTGGAACTACGAGTTGCGCTATGCGGAAACGGCGGCCGATCTGGCGGACCGCGCCTACGCTATCGCCAATGCGTCGCCGCGTGGACCGGTGTATCTGGAATTGCCGCGCGAACCCCTGGCCGAGGCCTGGCCCAGTGATAAACCGGTGGATTTCCCCCGCCAATCCACTCCGACGCTCCCCGCGCCCGACGCTACCGCCATCGAGCAAGCGGCCGAATGGCTGGCGGGCGCCAAGAACCCGCTGGTGATTACCCAACGCAGCGATCCGGAGAAGCGCCTGGGCGGGGTTTTGGACGGTTTTGTCACCGATTACGCCCTCCCGGTGGTGCAGCATTTCGCCATTCAGAACACGCTGGCGGCGGCGCATCCGATGAACTGCGGCTATGACTTTGGCGACCGGCTGGAAACAGCGGATGTGATCCTGACCATCGATGCGGAGGTGCCGTGGATTCAGCGCAACCATCAGCCCAACGAGAACTGCAAGGTCATCCATGTAGGACCGGACCCAATCTTTGCCCGTATGCCGGTGCGGAGCTATCGGAACGATCTGGCGATTGTATCTGATCCGGCGGCGGCGGTGACCGCGCTCGCCAATGCCATGGGCAAGAACGGCAAATCATCCGACCGGTTTGATGAGATTACGGCGGCGAACGAAAAACGCCGGGCCGCGATGACGGAGCGCGCTCTGCAGGGCAACGGCGCGCCGATGTCGCCGCCGTTTGTCGCGCATTGTGTCTCGGAATATCTAGATGACGAAGCCATGATCTTTACGGAACTTGGTCCCCCGCCGCCGTTCCTGGACGCCAAGGGCCCGCACCAGGTGTTCTTGCCACCCAATTCCGGTGGTTTGGGGTGGGGCGTGCCGGCGGCGCTCGGTGCCGCGCTGGCCAATCCGAACCGGTTGAGCATCGCCGCAATCGGTGACGGCTCCTATATTTTCAGCAATCCGGTGGCTTGCCATCAGATCGCGGAGGCTATGAACCTGCCAATCCTGATCCTCATCATGAATAACGGCATCTGGAATGCGGTGCGCCGCGCCGCCCGCAACGTGTACCCCGACGGTCAGGCGGACAAATTGAACGTCATGCCGCTCACGTCTCTGCAGCCGTCGCCGGATTTCTGTCAGATTGCGGAAGCCAGCCGGGGCTATGCGGAAAAGGTCGAGCGCGGCGAGGACCTGCCGGCGGCGCTGGCCCGCGCGGTCGAGGTGATCCGGACGGAAAAACGCCACGCGCTGTTGGAACTGATGGTGTCGGTCCCGAATTAGGGAGGGTTTGAGCCATGACATCCATCGTTCTTATTCATGGCGCGTTTCACGGCGGCTGGTGCTGGGATCATCTGGTCCCACACTTGGAAGCCAAAGGTCACACTGTCGCCGCGCCGGACATGCCATCCAACGGATCTGATCCAATGCCGCCGGAAGAGGTCGGGCTCGACGACTACATGGCCCGCGTCGGCGAGGTGCTGTCCGGCTTTGACGAGAAGGTGTTGCTCGTTGGGCATTCGCTGGGGGGCGCCACCATCACTCAAGCCGGCGAGACTTTCTGTGAGCAGATTGCCGGTCTGGTGTATCTGACCGCCGCGATCCCGGCCAACGGCCAATGCCGCGCCGATCTGACGGAGGGCAACGAGGCCTCCCTTTTGGGGCAATATCGTCAAACCTCCGCCGACGGGAAGACCTTTACCGTGGACGACGAGGGCATCGGTCCGTGTTTCTACAATGACTGCAGCGAGGAAATGATCGCCTGGGCGAAAAGCAAGCTGGTGCCGCAGGCGGTGTCGATCTTCACGACGCCGGTTTCCACCACGGACGCGCGATGGGGCAGTCTGCGCCGCGCCTATATCTTCTGCAGCGACGATAACGCCATCAAGCCGGACAGCCAGCGCGCCATGATGCGCCATCATCCCTGTGATCCGGTGATTGAGATGGCGACCAGCCACTCGCCCTTTATGTCCCAGCCCGAAGCGCTAGCCGGCCATCTGGACGGGATCGCAAAAGGGTGGGGCGTTTAAGCCTTATCCTTGCCGTAGTAGACTTCCAGAACCTTGCTGGCGTCGTCCTTTGACCAGCCGGCGTCCATGGCGCGTTTAAACATCTCCCGCGCCGCCGGCACGACGGTCAGATCAATGCCGTGATCTTTGGCGAGGTCCATGGCGAGGCCCATATCCTTGTAGTAAATCTCCACCGCGCCGCGCGGGGCAAAATCCCGGTTGAAAAAGCGGGGCATCATGGTCTCGAACATGACCCCCCGGACCGAGCCCATGGACAGGCAATGCATCATGGACTCGTGGCTAAGGCCGGACTTCTCGCCGACGACGGCCACTTCGGCCAGAAGCGCTGTCACCGAGTTCACATAAAGATTGGTGATGACCTTCATCGTCGCACCGGTGCCGACCGGACCGGTGTGGGCCACATCCCGGCCCAAGGGTTCGATGATCGGGCGCACCCGTTCGAACGCCGCGTCGGAGCCGCCTGCCATGAAGGTGATGATCCGGGCCGCCGTCTTATCGTGGGAGCCGGAGATCGGCGCATCCATCATGTCGATCCCGTGCTTCGCCAGCTTCTCGGCCAGCCCGGTCTGGAAGGATGGCGACATGGTGCTCATCTCCACATGGACATGGCTTTCCTTGCCGGCATGGATGATGCCGTTTTCACCGAGGGTGTTTTCCTCGATATGTTCCGGGGCGAGAAGAATGGAGAAGGTGATGTCGCAAATCTCGGCCATGGCCTTGCCGGACTCGACGGGTGTGCCGCCGGCGTCGGCAAGCATCTGCATCCGTTCCGGATCAATGTCGTAGCCGTACATTTCGTGGCCGTCGATCATCAGCTGCTTTGATAGTTCCAGACCCATCTTGCCGAGCCCGATCATTCCGAGTTTCTCACCCATAGCGTCCTCTTATGTGTTGGTTCGATTGCAAATTGTGGCCGCACTATACGCGGTTGGTCCCAAAGGTGACAGCACGGAACCGGGCTAGACCAGCAGCATCAGCAGCCCGCCCACCACGGTCACGTTCGACAGGGCGAACGACATATGGAGGTGTCGCATCAATGGATCGGGCACGGTCCAAAATCGGTGAAAAATGGCGCTGGCGATAATCGTAAAGATAATCAGGATGACCGCGCCGATCTCCGTATGCCAATCAATGGTGACCATTGCACTGCCGACCGCCTGTAGGGCGAACCCGGCCCATAGCATCTGATACGGCATGGGCAGGCCCATGGCCGTCATCCTGTCCGCATGCTGTTTTACCTTGGTGGTCGCATTGATCAGAAGGGTGCCGACGAACAGGGTGGCAATCATCAACTGAGCAACAATTTCGAGGGTGGTTTTGTCTGCATAGAACATGGCTTTGATCCGTGTGGGTTAGTCTGCTGCCTATTTTGTGAGGCCTCTGATCTGCTGGCGCGCCCAGGCGACGCGGAGGTCGCGGCTGTCGTCGAAGTCGTTGACGCCAAGCCAGGCCTCGTAGAATTCTGAATCCATGAACGCCACGGTAACCTCCCCGCCGAGCCGTTCGATGGCCCGCTTGGCCCGTGTGATAAACGCGCCATGAAGCTGCACGAGATGATCGAAACGTTCGAACAGATCGGGCTCATAGAGGGCAAACTCATCGTCACTCATGAAGCGCATCAGGACGATATCCCGCTCGGCCCCTTGGGTGAAATATTCAACCTCGGCCAGGACGGCGGTTTCCACTTCGGCGTTCAATGTGGCGAGTTTGCAGAGGTGCGCGTCCGGCAGCGCCGTCGCGCCGTCTTCCATCTGGCGGAGGCTTTCCGGCCCGTCCAACCCCAAGAGCACGGCGCAGTCTTCCCGGCTGAGACCTAAGTCTTCCCGCAGGGATTTCAGTTGGTTATCGCTCATGCTTCGCTCGCAAGTTCGACAAGAGCGGGTTCAACGCCGGCAATGACACTACCCCAATCGCCGGGTGCGGGCTGGCGGAACAGCCGCGTGGTCGGATACCAGGGGCAGTCGTCCCGGTCCAGGAGCCACCGCCAGTCGGCGGCAAACGGCAGCATCACCCAGCACGACTTGTTCATCGCGCCGGCGAGGTGAACGATGTAGGTGTCGATCGACAGGATGAGGTCCATCTGATCGACGACGGAGGCGGTGTGCACGAAATCGCCCAAGTCGTCGGCCAGATTGAAAACTCTTTTGTTGTCGACGAAGGGGTCGAGCTCTTCCGCCGGTTCACCGAACTGCAGCCCGTAAAACGCCACCTTGTCGAGACCCAACAGGGGGCGGAGATCGTCGATGGTGCAGACCTTGTTACGGTATTGATCGCCGTGATCGCTGGCCCAAGTCAGCCCAACCTTTAACGAGCCCGGCGCCGGCGCGGGCACCTGAAAATACTCCGTCAGGGAATTGGCGATATACGGTGTGTCCGCCGGCGTACTCTCCCGTACGGAAGGCAGCCGAGTGGGCAATCCCATCAACGGTACATAGAGATCAATGGGCGGCGGGGCGTCACCGAAATCGCCGATCTCATCAACGCCAGCCATATCGCTAAACAGGCCCATCAGCTTTTTCGGGCAATCGAACAAGATGCGGTTGGTTTCGCCGCCTGGCCAGGCGGCCATCTCCCGGCGCAGGATCGGCAGATAGCGGGCAAACTGAATGATGTCGCCAAACCCTTGTTCCCAATGCACGAGGAGGATTTTGCCGGAGAAGGGAGCTCCGTCCCAGAGCGCGGCGTCATACCGGCGTTTCGGCCAGAAGTTCGGGCGTTTCACCCGCCACTCGAAATCCTGCCAACCGGCGTCGAAATCTTCTTCAGCCAGGGACATCATGGCGCGGGCATACCGGGCCTGGGCAAAATCGGGGGACAGCCGGATCGCCTCGTCCACCGCCCCGCGGGCGCCGGCGCGATCCCCCATCCGCAGCAAGGTGAAGGATCGGATGTTGTGGAGTTCGGGCTCTTCGGGCCATTTCTGCAGCGCTTCTTGCGCCAGGACGGCGGCGTCGTCCAGGTCGTCATCCTGGGCCAGGACCGAGATCAAATGCGCGGTCGCACCCACATGACCGGGATTGACGGCAAGGCAGCGCCGGTAGGCGTCCTTCGCTTCGTCGAAGCAGCCCAGTTCCTGATAAGAGATGCCGAGATTGTTCAACGCCCGGTCAAAATCGGGAGCCAGGTCGGCGGCCAGTTTGTTATGAGTGAGCGCGGCCTCAAACTCCCGCATCTCGCGGAGAAGGATGGCGAGATTGTAGTGGGCCAGAAAGGATTCCGGCGCCAACTCGACGGCGGCTTCGTAACACTCACGCGCGTCATCCATCTGGCCCAGCGCCTTTAGGATCATGCCCTTGTGGGCGTGGTAATCGCTGCTGCCGCTTTCCAGCGAAATCGCGTTGTTGATATGGGCGAGCGCTGCCTCCGGCTGACCTTGCTGTAGGTGGATCATGGCGGAAAGGTCCATAAACCGGCCGTCAAACGGGTTGGTGCGCTGCCCCCCGTCGCACAACATTCGCGCCCGCACCAATTCGCGGCTTTCGAACGCCTGCACGGCCATATCGTAGGGATCGCTCATCGGTTCAGTATGCAAGAAAAGGCAGACCGGGCAACGGACTTAGCCGTTTCCGCCGCTCTTGGGTTCCTCTGGGGCGTTCTTCCTGGCCTTCTTCTGGGCAAGGGCTTCGCGCCGCGTGATGTAGTACCCCGCGGAGAAGGTGATGATCGCACCAGCCCAGGACCAAGCGTCCAGGATTTCGGCGAACAGGATATAGCCCATGGTCACCGCGATCGGCAGGCGCAGGAAATCAAAGGGCATGACCGCGCTGGCGTCGGCATCCCGGAACGAGCGGGCCTGGCAATAGTGCGCCGCCCAGCCGGACAGCGCCATGATGCCAAGTGGGATCAGATCGCTCCAATCCGGGGTGACCCATAGGAAAAACAGCGGAATTGCACAGATCGGGATCATCAGAACGTTGAGCCAGAAGACGGTGACGCTGGCGTCGTCGGTGCGGGTGAGCGACTTCACGCAGAGCCAGGCGGCGGCGTAGAGCGCGGACGACAGGATCACCAAAAGCGCCGGCCAGTCCAGTTCGATAAAGCCGGGCCGGATGATCACCAGCGCGCCCATGAACCCGGCCAGCGTGGCGAACCAACGGTGCACGCCGACGGCTTCGCGCAACACCAGCCCGGCGCCGATGGTGGTGAAGATCGGGATCAGGAAGGTCAGCGCGATCACCTGGGCCACTGGGGCGGCGGCCAGGGCGTAGTACATGGCGGCCATGGCCGTGGTGCCGAACAAGGCGCGGACGATATGTATGGGCATGCGGGTGGTCTTCAGCCGCTGGATGCCTTCCCGGCTGACCAGCGGGATGATCATGAACAGACCGACAAGCGCGCGGACGAACACCACCTCGAACGCATCGAACTTGCCGCCCAGATAGCGCACCGAGATCGCCATAATGGCGAAAGAGAGCGCGGCCAAGCAGGCCCAAATGGCGCTCCACAAGAAAGCGGAAGGTTGGGCGGATTGGTTCATGGTTTCGCTTTATGCAGTGAATACGCGGCGGAACCAAGACTTAGAGTTCGGACCCTGAGTCGTGCGCCTAGAAATAAGCCTCCCGCCAGTCAAGTTCCTTTGGGGTCAGTCCCTTTTCCAAAGCCCGCCCGGCGGCGAAACCGGCAATTTCACCAGTCTGGGTGCACCAGGGGATATTCCGCATGACCATAAATATGGTTTCATAGGTGAAGGAGAGGGAGGCGCCGGTAAGGATCAGATTATCAACATCCTTTGGCAGGAAACTCCGGAACGGGACCTCGAATTCATGTTTGCGGTAGCCATCCCAAAAAAAGGTCTTGGTCATCGGTTTCGTGACGGCATCCCTGAAACGCTGGCCGGACAAAACGTCCTCCAAACAAAAGACATGCTCTCCAATCGGATGACGGCCGTCGCGAATACCGACAAAACGGCCGACATTTGCCAATGTTGCGTCTTCAAATCCAGGAACGTATTTGCGGAGAAACAGGGACTCGGCATCGATAAACCTACGCAAGGCTAGCTTGGCTTTGGCGTCATCTTCGGCGGTGTCATCCATGTGCAGAGCCCACTCGTAGGGGACGTTTTGCCAGATGATGAACGTGCCATTGTCCTGAAACGGGCTCATATCCAGGGTCGGATGCCCGATATAGTGTTCGCCGTAGACCCCGCTGCCGCCCATTCGCGGACGGTACAAACCGGGCGGCAAATCGCCGGCTGAAGTCGCCTCGGCAATTACTTTTTCCAGCCACGGGTCCTTGGCGTCTTCCTGATGCTTGATCAGGCGATCGTATTTCACACCGGTCATTGTCCAGAGAAGCCCGCCGGGTATGGGGCGTTTGACGCCGTCCCAATCCGCGCTGTCCGGTTGACCGCCCCCGCCTCTGACAAACGGCGCGCCGGCGGCCGCTGCCAGCTGTCCCGTACCCGATCCCTCGATAAAGATTTTGCCTCGGATCGCCTGCCTTCCTGAGGCGGTTTCAATAATGATCGCCTCGATACGGCGAGGAGCAGCCTCGCGGGACACGACAGCCTCTACAAAGCTTGCGCCATAAAGCGCCGTCACGCCGGCTTCTTCCAACAAACCGGCCATGACGCTTCCGGCCCCTTCCGGATTGAAACTGGCCCTGGTGAAATCCGACCCCGACTTCATTTTGCATTCATAGTGCGCCAGGGGATTGCCGGCCCAACCCGGATGGGTGTCCTGGGTTGCTGTATAGATATAACCCCGATCCTCAAACAGGTTCATGAGTTCGGTGTGAATGCCGCCGACGCCGGGCCCCGCAGCGCCTTGGAGACCGCTGGTATGTACGCCGCCCGGCATGTCAAAGCGTTCGATTAAAATAACCGAGACACCCATTCGTGCGGCCTTCAGGGCAGCCGCGAACCCACCCGGTCCTCCGCCCACAACGACCACATCGGCCTCGTGGGTCACCGGAATCTGCGTCGGGCCGACAGAAACTGTGGCGCTTGTGCCGTCTGCTTCGATCATGAAGTATAACGTAGACGGGGGTTACCCTGTGGGCAATTCCGAAGGGGAGAGACCAACCAATGCGCATCACCAAAATCGAAGACCTGCACGCCGATGGCGGCTGGCGGACGTTTTCATTTCTCAAAGTCTCCACCGATGACGGCCTCACCGGCTGGTCGGAATTTGCAGAGACCTGGTGGAACCCCGGCCTGACCGAGGTGATCCGCAAAACCGCCGAGCGCGCCATCGGCATGGACCCGTGCGCCTTCGCCGCCAACAGCGCGAACCTGACCTCACACATTGCTTTGGCGGCCGGTGGGGTTGGGCAGCAAGCGATCTCGGCCATTGAAAATGCCTGCATCGACATCGCCGCGAAAGCCGCCGGTGTCCCGGCCAACCGCTTGTTCGGCGGCCCGATCCGGGACCGGATCACGGTCTATTGGTCTCATTGCGGTTCTTTCCGGGTGCGGAATGCGGCGCTGTTCGAGGAACTGCTCGGTATTGAACCGATCACCAAGCTGGAGGATTTCGAGGCGCTCGGCAAAGAGGTGGTGGCGAAGGGCTACAAAGCCTGCAAGACCAACCCGGTGCTGTTCGGTCCGGACGGCCCGGCCATGTTCAATTCCGGGTTCCAGCCGGGCCTGGATCACGGACGCAATGTGGAGAACGAGGTAACGGCCGCGATCTCCGATCAATTGGCGGCGCTCCGCTCAGGCCTGGGTCCCGATGCCGGTCTGCAGATCGACGTCAATTTTGCCTTCCGGCCGGAGGCGCTGCGCCAGGTGGCGCGGGCCTGCGAGCCCCATAACATGACCTGGCTGGAAGCCGACCTGCACGCGCCGGCGGAACTGGCGAGCGTGCGCCGGGACACGTCCGTGCCCATCGCGTCGCTGGAAACGCTCTACGGCCGGCGGGACTATCTGCCGTATTTCCAGGCCCAGGCGGTGGACGTGGCGGTGGTCGATGTGCCGTGGAACGGCCTGGCCGAATCCGTGCGCATCGCCAATCTGGCGGAGGCGTTCGAGGTCAACATTGCGCCCCACAATTTCACCGGCCCGCTGGCCAATCTGATGAGCGCGCATTTCTGCGCCGCCGTGCCCAATGTGCGGATCATGGAGATCGAGGTGGATGACGTGCCGTGGAAGGATGATCTGCTGACCAATCCGACCATCATTGAGGATGGCCAGATTGTGGTGCCGGACGGGCCCGGCTGGGGCGCGGATATCAATGAAGACGCGGTGCGGGCGCACCCGGTAAAAGCTTAAGAGGCTTCTTCCTGCAGCTCGCGGATTTCCCGGACCAAGGCTTCCCGCTGATCAAACAGATGCTGATACTGGGTGTCGCAGCCGGCGATGGGCTGCGGATAGCTGCGGATTTGGTGTTTAATGTCTTCAAGCTGATGTTCCAGCGCATCTCGGGAAGTGATCGTCATGGCGAAAGTCCTCTAGCTGGGTGCAAGTATACCAGCTGTTCGGACGAGTCCCAAATGACCTTGTGGGGACCCGATTTATCGGGCCATATGCGCACCATGCAAAAAGCGACGAGGTCATAACCGTGGCGGCGGGCGAGGGGCTCCTGGGCGGCATCGGCCGCGCCCTGTCCCACAAGGCGTTCTTCCTCTTATGGTGGAGCAACGGCATAAATACCTCCGGCCGATGGATGTTCCGCACGGCGCTGGGTTGGATCACCTGGGAGCTGACGGAATCGCCCTGGTGGTTGGGGGCGCTGGCCTTTGCCGATACGATCCCGATGGTTCTTCTGTCAATTGTCGCCGGCGCCTGGGCTGACCGATTCGGCAATCTCATTGTGCTTCGCATGAGCCAGGCGCTGTTGGTGGCGGTCGCCACTCTGATGTCGATCCTGGCTCTGCAGGACAGTTTGAACCTGATCTACATCCTGTTCTTCGCGTTCTGGATCGGGGTCGCGGATGCGATCACCACGCCGGCCCGGCTGGCCATGGTGAATCATGTGGTGCCCCGGCCTGATTTGTCCGCCGCCATCGCCGTCAACTCCGCCACCTTTAATTTCTCCCGGTTCCTGGGCCCCGCCCTGTTCGGCCTATTCGTACAGTTCCTCAGCGTCCCGACCGTCATGCTGTTGGGCGCGGGGATGTTCAGCGTCTTCTATATCGCGTTGTTCTTTCTTGAATCCGACAGCAAAACCCGGGAGCCCGGAGAGAAGCGCCGGATTATCAAAGACCTTCAGGTCGGCTTTGCCTACGCGACATCCCACAAAGGCATCCTCTATTTGCTGATCCTGCTGGGCGTGACGGCGCTGTTCATGCGGCCCTATATCGATCTGGTGCCCGGCGTGTCCGACCAATTGTTCCAGGCGGGCAAGGAAGGTCTGGCGATCCTGCTGTCGTCGACCGGGTTTGGCGCCATGTTGGCCGGCGTGTGGCTGGCCTACCGGGGACGGACCGAAGGCCTCACCAACATCTTCACCTGGTCCATGCTGTTTTCAGCCCTCTTCATGCTGGTCTTCGTGCTGTCCAGCCACATCTGGGTGGGCGCGGCGCTGATGATCTGCGTCGGCTTTACCGTTGTCTGCGGCTCGATCACGTCCCAGGCCCTGGTCCAGAACGCCGTGGACACCAACATCCGCGCCCGCGTCATCGCCATCACCATCGTCCTGGCCTGGGGCATGCCGGCCCTGGGCGCGGCGGTGATGGGCTGGATTGCGGAATCTTTCGGTCTGGCGCTGACGCTGGGCGGCGGCGCGGTGGTCACCATTTTGTGCTGGTTCTGGGCGATTGCCAACAAAGCCAAAGCCACCCCGCTGCTGGAGAGCGCGGAGGATAAACCGTGAGCCCGCCATGGATACTCGGCGGAATCGGCCGTGTCCTCGCCCACCCGGGTTACCGGCTTTTTTGGTGGAGCCACGCTGTCCATGCGACCGGCCGTATTCTGTGGCGGATCTTACTTGGCTGGTACATGTGGGAAGCGACCAACACTGTAGGGTCACTGGCCTCGGCGGCGGCAGTAGCTTCGGTGCCTTCCCTTGTATCAAGTTTTATTGCAGGGGCATTGGCTGATCGTTACGGCTGTCTTCGGATTTTGCGTCTGGCCCAAATCACAATGTTGCTGGCTGCGATCGTGGCCTTGCCGCTTGGTTTGGCCGGCTTGCTAGACAAATCGGTTATTCTGGGACTAGCTATCATCGTCGGTATTGCAGACGGGGCTGTGTCAGTCACGATCATTCCTTACCTTACCCGATTGCTTCCACGGAGAGATTGGTCAGCGGGGATTGCCATGGACATTCCATTGTTGGCAATAGCCGGGATAGCTGCGTCCGCACTATCGTCGTCTGCCATCAGATTTACAAATATGACCGGGGTACTCGTAATTTGTATTGGGTGCTATGCGGTCTTTTTTATCGCCCTGAGGTTTTTAGAACCCGACACGCCGGAGCCAAGCGAGAAAAAGACGGCCAATCTATTTTTAGACCTTGCCGACGGGGTCAAATGTTTCCTGTGCCACAGGGGAATTTTGACCTTGCTGGCGATAGTGGTTGCTGTTCAGCTTTTGATAGACCTGGATGCGCGAAGAATAATTGACATTCTTCGCCCCATTTTTATCGATCAACTCCAGACAGCAGCTACCATTAGTTTGTCTACTGGGCTCGGTGCATTTATTCCCGTGTTTTGGGTGGCCTACCGCAATAAAATTTCAGGCACCACCCGAATTTTGATTTGGTCGTTGTTTGTGGCCGCTATCGGAATTGCTCTGATTTCCTTAGTTGGTGCTCAGTTTGGGAGCAGTGTACTTTGGTTGTCGCTGGTCTTCATTATTCCTGGGACAGCTTTGGGGGTTAGCTTGCTGAGTCTTGCCTCTTATATCCTGCTGATGTCCGCATCAGATGTGCAAATGCGGGCAAGGTTCATGGGCCTTTTTATTGTGATTACAAGTCTCGTGAGCGCTCTGGAGGATTACATAACGGGGTTCTTGGACAAACTAGTAAACGGAATATTTGGGTTGGCCCTCGGCGGCCTGATCCTACTGGGTGTCTGGTACTGGGCCCATCGAATGCGCCCAAGCATTGAGCCGCAGCTGGAGGGCGATAAAGACTAATCCGCCAGTCCCAGAAGCCGCGCTGCGTTGCCGCCCAGAACTTTTGCTTCATCGTCGCCGGGTAGGTTCAACTCCCGCACATGCGCCGTATCAGAATCGATATACGGATCATCCGTCCCCCAGAGGATTTGATCCGGGCCCAGATAATCATAGGCCATCTTCAGCGCCGGCGCGAAGAACGACGCGGAATCGTAATAGAGCTTCTTGGCAAAGTGGCTCGGCGGCTTGGTGATATGCTCCCGGCAGTCGGGGAAAATCCTATAGCCGTTATCCAGCCGCTGAATCACCATCAGCAGCGTGCCGCCGGTGTGCGCCATGATGTAGGGGAAGTCGGGATAACGCTCGAACACGCCGCCGTAGATCATCCGGGTGACCGCCAGGGTCGTATCAAACACAAACCCGACCCGGAGCGGGAGTTCGAATTCCTCCATCCCGTCGGTGTTCTTGGGGAACATGGGATGCTCGAACACCGGGATGCGGTCCCGGTTCAGCCGCTCCCAGATCGCCTCGAACCCCGGATCGTTCATCGGGATGCCTTCGACGTTGGAGCCGATCATCACCCCCGCCATATTCAGCTCGCCCAAGCAGCGGTCGAGTTCTTTCAGGGAGGCATCCACATCCACGAGCGGCAGGCTGGCCAGCCCGGTGAACCGGTCCGGATGCGCCTTGCACATACCTGCGATGGTGTCGTTGATCTTGCGGGACAGCGCGATCTGCTCGTCCTTCGGCCAGGGATAAACCTCCGGCGTTGATAGTGAGATCACCCGCCGGTCGATGCCCTTCCGGTCCATCTCGCGGAGCCGGTGATCGGGGTCGAACATCTCATCCCGGTACCAGGCGACCGTATGGCCATCCTTGCGCAACAGCGTGTGGCCGGGGGACGGGGAACTGGCTTCCAGCCCCCAGAGATCGGTGAGGGACTGCAGATATCCCCGGTCAACAATGTGCGAATGGATGTCGATGATCATGGCCGCCCCCGCTGGCGTTGTTCACGATAGGATCGACTTTCCCCGCCCGATTGTCGATAACCAATGTGAAATGACTGAACGCGCCGACATCATCGATCTGAGCCAGCCGATCCCCTACATGCAGCGGACCCGGGTTTGGTACCTGGCGCTGGGCTACGGCAATCCCTATGTCTGGGCGCAGTTTGACGACGTGCCGTTTCAGCCGCTGACCAAACCGCTGGCGGACTGCACCGTGGCGCTGATCACCACCGCCGCGCCCTACCGGGCCGACGCGGGGGAGCAGGGGCCAAACGCGCCCTATAACGCCGCCGCCAAATTCTACGAGGTCTATTCCGGCGACACGGCGCAAGACCATGATCTCCGCATCTCCCACGTCGCCATCGACCGGGATCATACGAGCATGGAGGACAGCCGCGTTTGGTTTCCGTTGCAGGCGTTGCGGGATGCGGCGGCGGCGGGCCGGATCGGCAAACTGGCGCCCCGGTTTCACGGCGCGCCCACCAACCGCAGCCAGCGTCACACGGCAGACGTGGATGCGCCGGAGGTTCTGAAACGCTGCCATGATGACGGCGCGGACGCGGCGGTCTTGTTTCCGAACTGCCCGGTGTGTCACCAGACCCTCAGCCTGACCGCCCGGCATTTGGAGGCGAACGGCATCGCAACCGTGATCCTGGGCTGCGCCAAAGACATCGTCGAACACTGCGGCGTGCCGCGCTTCCTGTTCAGCGATTTCCCGCTCGGCAATCCCGCCGGCCGGCCCCATGACCCGGCCTCCCAGGCGGAGACGTTGGAACAGGGGTTCAAACTTTTGGAAACGGCCACCGGCCCGTGCACCACCGCGCAGTCGCCGATCACCTGGGCGGATGATCCGCGTTGGAAGCGGGACTATAACAACGTGGATAAGTATTCAGCGGCAGAGCTGGCGGAGATGCGCGCGGAGAACGAAGCCGTACGCATTGCGGCGAAGGAACTGCGGCAAAAAACCATCAACGGTTAAGCGGAAGGAAGATCACCCATGGCCATCACAATCGACAAGGGCGTCAAACAACTGGTCGCCGAGGCGAACGCCGAAATCACCACTATCCCTATCGATGAAGCGATCCAGCGTCACGCCGACGGGGACGACAGTCTGGTCTTCATCGATATCCGCGACATCCGAGAATTGGAACGGGAAGGCATGGTGCCCGGCGCCAGCCACGTGCCGCGGGGGATGATCGAATTCTGGTTCGATCCGGACAGCCCCTATTACAAGGAATGGCTGGGCGATGAGTCCAAGACATATCTCCTCTATTGCGCGTCCGCCTGGCGTTCGGCTTTGTCGTGCAAAACGCTCAAGGACATGGGCTTCCCCAATGCCGCCCACTTCGAAGGCGGCTTCGGCGCCTGGAAGGAAAACGGCGCGCCGATCGCGGAGAAGGAGAAGCGGTAGGGCGAGTGAACGCTTGCGGGGGCGGGACAAAATCTTCAAAATTCGAGGCATAGACTAATTACCTCCGCGTTATAAACCCGCCGGACGGATATGTAGGCCACATGACTGAACCCATCATCAAAGCACGCGACATCGCCTGGATCCGGCTGCAATCGCCGGACTTGGATCAGGCGGAGATTTTTCTGACGGACTTCGGCCTGCAGAAAGCCGAGCGGACGGGGACCGCGCTGTATATGCGGGGCACCGATGCGGCGCATCATATCCACGTTACGGAATTGGGCCCGCCCAAGGTTCTGGGCGTCGCCTTTCATGCGGACAGCGAGGCCGATCTAAACCGGCTCTCGGACAAAGCCGACGGGGCGTCCTACGTGGAGGACATCAACGAGCCCGGTGGCGGTAAACGGGTCCGCCTGCCAAGTCCAAACGGTTATCAGATCGAAGTGGTGCATGGGCTGGATCAGGTTTCCGCCCTGCCGGTGGAACGCCAGCGGATGAACACCGGACCGGAGCGAGTGCGTCAGGGCGAATATATGCGCACGGACGTGCAGCCGTCTTTGGTTAAGCGGATCGGCCATACGGTGTTCAGCACGCCCGATGTGCGGCCGTCGGTCGACTGGGCGCACCGGCATTTGGGCTTCAAGCCGACAGAGATGGTGCATGCGGAAGACGACGAGGAAGACATCCTCGCTTGTTTTATCCATGCGGACCGGGGTTCGGACTACACGGATCATCATACCATGATGTTCGGCAAACACACCAAGAACGGCCTTAACCATGTGTCCTTCGAGGTTCAGGACTTGGATGATCTGTGGGCCGGGCATGATTATCTGACCGAAAAAGACTACGACCATTGCTGGGGTATTGGCCGGCATCTGTTGGGCAGTCAGATTTTCGACTATTGGTTCGACCCGTGGGGCCGGATGCACGAGCACTGGACGGATTCAGACTTGGTCAACGATCAGCACGTTTATCAGTTTGTCCCGCGCAGCCGGGGCTTGCGCTCTCAATGGGGGCCGCAGGCGCCGCAGGCGTTTCGCGACGCGGCCAGCGATTAACTATTCAACTAACTCTCTTCACCAGGAACTACAGGTATGGAACAAGAAGTCACCATTATGTCCGACGGCATTGAGCTGGCGGGCGATCTGCACATCCCCGATGACTACAAGGACGGGGAGAAGCTGCCCGCGATCATCATCCTTCACGGTTTTATCGGCTCGAAGGATCAAAGCCATTCAGAGATCATGGCCCGGATGTTCACCGATTGGGGCTATGCGTCCTTGCGGTTTGATTTCCGAGGGTGCGGGAAAAGCGGTGGGGAACGGGGCTATGTCCTGTGCTTCGATCAGGTGGCGGATACCAAAAACGCGCTCAATTGGCTGCTGGAACGCCCGGAGATCGATCCCGACAGGGTGGCGGTGATCGGTCACAGCTTCGGTGCGGCGGTGGCCTGCTATACGGCCTCTATCGATCAGCGCTTTGCGGCGATTATCTCATCCTGCGGTTGGGGCCATGGGGAGCGCAAGTTCCAGGGTCAGCATCTGGGCGAAAACTGGGACAAGTTCCTGGCGCTTCTGGAGAACGGCCGGGCGGAGAAAGAGCGCACCGGCAAAGCGCCGATGGTGCCGCGCTTCGACGTGGTGCCGATGGCCGAACATCTGCGCAAAAATCTTTCGCCCCAGGCGCTGATGGAAGTGTCCGCCGACACGGCGCAGAGCATGTTTGATTTCAAGGCCGAAGAAGTGATCCACTATATCGCGCCCCGGCCGATCCTGTTCCTGCACGCAGCCCGGGATACGGTGACGCCGACAGAGCAATCCATCCGCATGTGGGAACTGGCGGGCCATCCCAAAGACCTGGTGCTGATTTCCGGCACCGATCACTTCCCGCTGTCGGGGGATGATGAGCGAACCCGCGGCATCCTCAAGGGCTGGATGGAGAAAAACTTCCCGGCGGATAAGAGCTGAGCGTGGCCGACGGACCAACGCCTGTCCGGGTTCGCGCCGACGACCTGACCCGGTGCGCGGCGGCGATCTTCGAGACCGCCGGCCTGTCGCCGGAACACGCGCTGATGTGGTCGGAAAGCCTGATCTGGGCCAATCTTCGGGGCGTGGATACCCACGGGGTTCTGCGTGTGCCGCGTTATATGGAACTGGTCGAGATCGGCGGGGTGAACCCCACCCCCGAGATGAAGGTCCTCTTAAACGAAGGTCCCTTTGCTCTGGTCAATGTGGACAAGGCCCCTGGTCCCGTCGGCATGCTAAAGGCCGCGGATCTGGCTATCGAACGGGCGCAGGAGACCAAGATTGGCTGGTCCATTGCGCAAAACACGTCCCATTCAGGCGCCATCGGCCAGTTCGCCCTGCACATCGCGGAGGCCGGCTTTGCCGCCATCGTCATGGCGGCCTCTCGCCCGTTTATGAGTTACTACGGCAGCAAGGGCCCGGTGGTTTCCACCAACCCGATCGCCATCGCCGTGCCGGCCCAGGATCGCGGACCCATCGTCTTTGATATGTCCACGGCAACGGTGCCTCTGGGTAAGATCATGGCGGCCCGGCGCAGCAAGACGCCGTTGGAGGAAGGCTGGGCGGTGGACGCGAATGGCGTACCGACCAAAGACCCTGACAAGGCGGTGACTGTCGCGCCCATGGCGGGGCCCAAAGGATCGGGCCTTTCGCTGATGATCGAATGTCTGGTCAGCCTCATGGGCGGCAATCCGGTGCTCGTGGATGCGCTGAACGGCGACAAGGAAATCAAGATGAATGCCACAGCCATCGCCCTCGACCCGGCGGCGTTCGGGGCGGCGGCGGATTATCGGGCGCAGGTGGACACCTTGGCCGCGGTCATCGGTGCGCAGCCCACCAACGGCGAAGTCGATAAACTGCTGCTGCCGGGTGAGCGGGGCGATCTGGAGCGGGAACGCCGGTTGAAGGACGGCATCCCGCTGCCCCAGGGCGTGTGGGAGGCGCTTATGGCCGCGGCGGAAACGGCAAAGGTTGCGCCGCCGGAGACACTTTGACTGTTCGGCGGTTTCTCCTTGTAGTACCGCTAAATTTGCGGAAACTGAACGTAACAAACCTTTTAGTAAGCGTGTTTTTTAATAGGAGCGCATTCATGTTTAAGAAGACATTTGTCGCTGCGGCGGCTCTGGCCCTGATGGGCACCACGGCGGACGCCGCCGAAAAGACCTTGAAACTATCCTTCTTCGCGCCGCCGAAGGACCCGACTTTCTCCAAAGTGGTTGGCCCGTGGGCCGACGCCATCAGCGCCGAAGGCCATGTCAAAATCGACAAATTCCCGAGCGGTGCGCTGGGCCGGAACCCTCGCCTGCAGCTCAAGATGGTCTTGGACGGTGTGGCCGATATGGCTTGGATCGTGCCGGCTTATACGCCCGGTCGGTTCCCCGACAACCAGGTGATGGAACTGCCGAACATCATCAATGATGTGAAGGAATCCTCTTACGCGTTCCGCAAGCTCTATGACCGGGGCCTGCTGGATGGGTATGGCGATTTCTACGTGCCGCTGCTGTCCACCACACATCCGTACTTCATCAATACCACGAAACCGGTGACCAAGATCGCTGACCTCAAAGGCATGAAGTTGCGTGCCGGTGGTCCGGTGGCAAGCGCGTCGATGAAGGCCTTGGGCGCGGTGCCGGTCGGCATGCCGATCCCGGCCGTGGCGGAAAACATCTCCAAGGGCGTGCTAGACGGCTCTGCCGCCGAATGGAATGTGATGTACGCATTCCGTATCGTCGAGGTGGCCAAGCACCACTACATGGCGCGTTTGGGTACGGTGCCTTTGACGGTCTTGTTCAACAAGAAAGTCTATGACGGTCTGTCGGCCAAGGCGCGAGCCAGCATCGACAAACATTCCGGTCTGGGCCTCTCCAAAAAGTTCGGCCAGGTGCACTTCGACATCCAGGAGGATCGCCTGAAGCGGACACAGGCCCGTCCCGACCACAAGTTCGTCTTCCCCGATGCCGCCGCGCAGAAGGCCTGGGCGGACACGCTGGACGGAGTGACCCAGGACTGGCTGAAGAAGCACCCGAAAGGCCCGAAACTGCTGGCGGCCTTGAAGGAAGAACTGGCCAACGCACGGGCGGGCAAGTAGCGAAAGCTGCTTTCCCGGCACTAATCCCCGGCTCTTAATCCGTGTCTAATCCTATGGGATCGTTACTGACGGGCGGCACACGTGCCGCCCGTTTGTTCGCCATCGCCGGCCTCATCGGGCTGGTGGCGCTGGCGCTCATCACCATCGCTGATGTGCTGATGCGTTGGCTGTTGAACAGTCCCATGGATGGCGTCGCGGATTTGGGCCGGTTGATGGTCGCAGTGGTGATCTCTACTTTCTTTCCGCTCGCCCTGGCGGAGCGGCACCACATTTCCATCACGTTCCTGGGAAAGGCCTTGGGTCGCCGGGGCCATGCGTGGCTCGAAGTGTTCGCCGCCCTGGTTACCACGGTGTTTTTTACGCTTTTGTCCTGGCAGCTTTATTTGTTCACCGAGGAAATGTTCGAGAGCGGGGAAACCACCTGGATCCTGGCCCTGCCGGTCGCGCCCTGGTGGACGGCGGCCACGGTGTTCATGATTACCTGTGTACCGATCCAGATTGCTGTACTGATCCAGACCTATCACATCGCCATGGCCGGCGGTGAAGACCTGGCCGCCAAGGCGTCGGGACACTAGGCAGAGCCCCCGGCCATGGATCCCATTCTTATCGCATCACTGGGCCTGATCGGCATGTTCGTGCTGATCGCGCTCCATGTGCCAATTGGTGTCGCCATGGCGACCGCTGGCGTGGTTGGCTTCGGCGCCCTCGGCGGCTGGAAGCCGGCCTTGTCGCTTCTGGCGACGGAACCGGTCAGCGTGATTTCCAGCCTTGATCTGGCGGTGATCCCGCTGTTTTTGTTGATGGGCAGTTTCGCCGGCATCAGCGGCCTGTCGTCGGATATTTATCGGCTGGCCTATGCCTTTGTCGGCCATCGTCGTGGCGGCTTGGCTTTGGCGACCATCGGCGGCTGCGCGGGCTTCGGCGCCGTCTGCGGCTCGTCACTGGCGACGGCGGCGACCATGGGCCGGGTAGCGTTGCCTGAAATGCTGAACCGAGGCTATTCGACGACGCTGGCGACCGGTTCCATCGCGGCCGGCGGGACGTTGGGTATGCTGATCCCGCCCAGCGTGGTGATGGTGATCTACGCCTTTTTGACCGAGCAGTTTGTGATCACGCTGTTCGTCGCGGCGCTGATCCCCGGCATCATCGCCATCGGCGCGCACTTCATCGCGATCAACATCCTGGTCGCCCGCAACCCGGAGATCGGACCCGCCGGTGACCGCATGCCCTGGTCGGAGAGGTTGGGCGTGTTGAAGGACAGCTGGGGTGTGCTGGTGCTCTTGCTGGCGGTCATCGGCGGCATTTACGGCGGCGTCTTCACGGTGAACGAGGCGGCGTCTCTGGGCGCCGGACTGGCCTTCTTCTTTGCTGTGGCGCGCCGCAAGATGACCATGGAGGCGTTTTGGGAGGCCCTGAAAGATACCGCCGCCAACACCGCGATGATCTATCTGATCATTGCCGGCGCGTCCGTGTTTTCAAGTTTCATCACGCTTTCCAAGATGCCGGATGCCCTGGTTACTCTGATTGCCGACGCCAACCTGCATCCGTTGATGGTGATCTTCGTATTAATGGTCGTCTATCTGATCCTGGGCAGTGTCTTCGACACCATCGCCGCCATGGTAATCACCCTACCATTCGTGTTCCCGCTGATTCTGGATTTGGGTTATCACCCGATCTGGTGGGGCGTCATCCTGGTCATGGTGATCGAGGTCGGGATGATCACGCCGCCCATAGGGATGAATGTGTTCGTCCTATACGGGGTGGCTAAAACCGTCCCGCTGAACGTCATCTTCCGGGGCATCCTGCCGTTCTTCTATGCCGACATCGTGCGAATCATCATCATCATCCTGTTCCCGGCGCTGGCTCTGTGGCTGCCCGAGTTCCTGGGCTATAATCTCAAGATATCCCTCCATTAAACTTACCCAAGGGAACACAGGCGAGGCCATCATGAAGGCAATTCAAATCAGTGAATTCGGCGGACCGGAGGTCCTGAAGCTTATCGACGCCCCCGTACCGGAACCAGGGTCTAAGGAAATCCTGGTGAAGATCGAGGTCGCCGGCATTAATTTCGCCGATATCTATTGGCGGCGCGGCGTCCGGGGCGGCGAACCGCCCATGGGTTGCGGCGCGGAAGGCGCGGGTACGGTCGCCGCTGTGGGGTCCCAGGTTACTGGCTTCAGCGAAGGGGACCGGGTCGCCTATTGGTATCCGAAAATCGGGGCGTATGCCGAGTACGCTTTGTGCCCGGATTTCCGGTTGGTCAAAATTCCGGACGATATGGATTACGGCACGGCGGCGGCGCTGATGCTGCAGGGACTGACCGCACATTATCTCATTCGTTCCTCACCGGAGGTGAGGGCCGGGGAGACAATCCTGTTCCATGCCGGCGCGGGTGGCGTCGGGCAGATTGCCGTGCAGATCGCCAAGGCGCAGGGCGCGACGGTCTTTGTCACTGTCGGCAATGAGGAAAAAGCCGCGTTCGCCAAAAGCATCGGCGCCGACGAAGCGATCCTCTATGACCAGGTAGACTTTGCCGAGGCGGCGCGGGAGCTTACCGGGGGCGAGGGTGTCCATGTGGTCTACGATTCCATCGGCAAGACCACTTGGGAAGCCTCATTGAAAGCGCTGCGGACACGCGGCACGGTGGTTTATTTCGGCTTGGCCTCCGGGCCGATTCCCGAGATGGATTTGGGCATCCTGGCGCGCATGGGCTCGCTGAGCCTGATCCGCACCACGCTCAAGGACTTCGTCCGGGATAAGGAAGAGATTAGCTGGCGGGCCTCCGAGATGTTTGATCTTTGGCAGGCCGGCAAACTCAAGATCAAGATTGGCCAGACCTACCCGCTGGAAGAGGCCGCCCAGGCCCAGGCCGACATGGAAGCCCGGCGGACATCCGGTAAGTTACTGCTGACACCGTAGCGGCGGTCGGTCCGTGTCTACGCCGCCTTCGTATCGTTGGCGGGCGGTTGGGGCGGCGGGACATCATCGGGCAGGACGAAGTAAAAGACGGAACCGTTTCTTACCTCGCTCTCCACATCGATGATGCCGTTGTGGCCATCGATGATGTGCTTGCAGATGGCGAGACCAAGTCCCGTTCCAGGAGAATTCTTGGTGCTTGAGCCATCCACCTGAGTAAACCGGTCGAATAATCGCGCTCGGAAGTCCTCGGGGATCCCGGGGCCCTTATCCTGCACGCGAACACTGACACCACCCTGGGTGCGGTCTACAGTGATGGTGACTTCTTCGCCTTCAGCGGAGAACTTGGCCGCATTGGAGATCAAGTTGGCGATCACCTGCGCCAGGCGGGTTTCGTCGCCCATGACCGGTGGTGCAGTATTGTCCCGGACCTGGAAGTTCAATTTTACCCCGAATTTTTCGGCGTAAGGTTTGTTGGTTTCGATGGACGCTTCGACCAAGCTGACCAGATCAATATTGGTGAAGTTGAATTCCATCCGGCCGGCCTGAAGTTTTTCGAAGTCGAGCAGGTCGTTGACCAGAGTGAGCAGCCGGTCGGTGTTGCTCTCGGCGATGGTGAGCATGTCTTTTTGCTTGTCTGCGTCCGGGATGACGCCGGCGTTGATCAGCTTGAGCGACCCCTGAATGGCCGTGATCGGCGTTCGAAGCTCATGACTGACGGTAGAGACAAATTCGCTCTTCATTCTTTCAATTTCTTTGGATTCCGTCCGGTCACGCAGAATGGCCACATAGGTTTTCGGTTCTTCGTCGGTGAGTTCCGAAACGCCGAGGCTGAGCGGGAAACGTTCCCGGTTTCTGCGCACGCCCTCGACCTCAAGCCGGGAGCCTTCGTCGTCCCGACCGCCTTCTTGGGTGCCTTTCATCACGCTCATGGCGTGTTCGGCATCCTTGGCGTCCGGCACGAGGACAGAGATATGGCGCGCTTCCAATTGTTCGGCCGTATAGCCGAACATCATGGCGGCCGCCCGGTTGGCGGACTGAATCAATCCGTCGTCGCTGAAGGTGAGGATGGCGTCCAGCGCGTCGTCGACGACTTTCACAAACTTGGCTTCCGTGGCGGCGCGTTCCTGCTCCTTGATCTCCAACTCGCGCGTGTGCTGTTCCCGCTCTTCCTCGTGGCGGCGCATTTCCTTGGCGATGCGATGGCCGTAAAGGGTAACCAACAGCACGATCAAAACGATCAGCCCGCCGATCAGAAATTCGAACCGGCGAAGGTTTTCGGCCCGCACCAACTGCGCCTTGAACTGTTCATCCTGACGGTCGTGCACATAACGCGTCGCGGCGGCGACATTCTCCGTGACGACGCCGTACTTTCGATCCATCGTGGCCATGCGCTGGCCGGCGGCATCCCGATTGTTGTCCGTAAAGAACTGGAAGATCGCATCAGCTTCGGCCACCATTTCATCCATGGAGGCGTAAATTTGTTTAAGCCTGCCCTGCAGTTGCCGCGCTTCGGCAGGGGGCAGTTTGGCGGTGATTTCGCCCTTCAGGGCTTCGACCTGTTTAGAGAAGTCCTTCAGCCGCTCATCCCGCCGGGCCCGCTCCCCGACCACGTCCAAGTTGTCAAAAACCTCGTTGCCGGGCGCGTTGACGCTGGAGGCCGAGGATCCCAGATTAATGAACTGGCTTTGAATATCCGCCCAGACCTGGTTGCTGGCGACGGACGATTCATAAATGCCCATCAATTGATGGTTCAAATACAGACTGCCGCTGATGGTCAGCAAATCAAAGGCGGCCAGAAAATAATAGATTAAATGCCACTTGCGAGGCCGCTTCACGGCGCTGCTGGTTTCCGCGTTGACGTTCATATCACTATCTATACACGGTCTTATCCTGAGTGTCTTTTAGGGTCTTACCTTATGATGTGGGGAGGCGCGCGGGGGTTTCAATAGAACGTTTGAGTGAAGATTTATAGAGTTTTAGGGGTGGCGAATGAGGTGGAGGTAGAGCGGAGAGAGATTTCTCCTTTGACCAGTCATGCACGGGCTGGCGAAACCGTGACCCGTGCCAGGCACCTTTTGGAGCCACCTTCCTTTGTCACAAGAATGCGACATCCCCGAGCCTTGTGCCCGGACTTGATCCGGGTATGCGAAGCGGTTGTCGGGGAACCATGCTACCTATGCCTATGGACCCCGAGACTTGGCCTCAATCGTCATTGAGCCCAACTCGGGGGCGACGCGAATGGAGGGCGCGTGGGGCATGACGCGGGTAGTGAGCAGTTGGGGCGGTTGGACTGCTAATTAAGCCGACGCAAAAACCTCCCGGCAGCGGATGATCCAAGATTCCACATTTGGCCGGGTAGAAAGATCGAAGCCGCCTTCGTAGGCCACGCCGGTATACGCAAACAGCGAGACGTCGGCGATGGTGGCGGCTGCACCGGCTAGCCAGTCTTGACCGGCCAGATGCGCGTTCATGTGATCCAGGGCTTTTTCACCGCGCTCGACCCGCCAAGCCTCCCGCGTCTCCTTGGGTTTCCCCAGATACACCATATGAAACCGGCAGACCGCGATATAGGGTTCGTGGCTGTACTTTTCCCAGAACAGCCACTCATCCACCTTGGCCTGCAGAAACGGATCATCGGGGAGTAGGGTCGAGCCCTCAGCTAAAAACCGGATGATCGCGTTGGATTGAGCGAGGGTGCGGTCGTCCGCCAATTCGATAGCCGGCACCTGGACTTGTGGAAATTTGGCGAGGTACGCGTCCGTCCTGCTTTCGCCCGCCATGATGTCGATGTCGATCCAGGTGTAGTCCAGCTTCAGGTGCTCGGCCACCAGCCGGACCTTCTGACAGTTCCCGGACGCCGGATCGCCGTAGATATTAAAGGGCGAGGAGGGGGGCATGGATTTGGCGCCCCGCCCTAATCGGCAAAGTACGCCTTGTCGTCGTCATTCGGCTCCCAGCTCGGCTGGGTCGGCCAGTCTTTGGTGCGGGATTCCATACTGTCGCCGTAGCGCACCCGGAACAGGATCGAGCGTTTGTCGCCATTCACATATTCATGCAATTCCCCCGGCGGGTGCACGATGAAGCTGCCGGGCGTGATCTGGACCTGTTCGCCGTTGACGTTCATCACCCCGCCGCCTTCGACGCAGTAATAGATTTCGGTCGCGTAAGGATGGCAATGGTTGGGGCTGGTGTGGCCGGGCTCCCAGCAGGCGACGGTGACGTCCCCGTCTTCCACCTTGCCCAGGACTTTCTCCAGATGGCGTTCCGGGCGGAACTCCTGTTCTTCCCTCAGATCAAAGACCAGCATGTTGGTGTCTCCCTGTTGCTTTGTTTAGTCGGTAAGGCGGCCCGAATTGTAATCGTCCACCGCCTGTTTGATTTCCTCGTACGTGTTCATGACGAACGGCCCCATCCGCGAGATCGGTTCGTTCAGCGGCTCTCCCTCTGCGTACAAAATGCTCGCACCGTTTTCGCCGGCGGCGATCTCGATGGCGCCCTGGCCATGGAACAGCACCACCGCCGGGGCGTTGACCTCCTGCTCCCGGCCCAGGCTATCGCGACCGGTCACCGCGCCCTCATAGACGCAAATGAAAATCTGCGAGCTCGGCGTTGGATTAATCGTCCACGCCGCGCCGGCGTCTAATGTAACATCCAGCAGCCGGGCGTCGATCTTGGGCACGGCGGGGCCGGTTGCGCCTTCGTACGAACCGGCGATGACGCGGGCGGAGCCGGAGGACAGATCGACCTTGGGAATATCATTGGCCGGGATGTCCTGGTATCGGGGCTCGATCATTTTTTGATGGGACGGCAGATTGACCCAAAGCTGGAAGCCGCGCAGCCGGCCTTCTACCATCTCCGGTATTTCCGAATGGATGATGCCCTTGCCGGCGGTCATCCACTGGACGTCGCCGGGACCCAGTACGCCTTCGTTGCCGACCGAGTCGTTGTGACGCATCAGCCCGTCCAGCATGATCGTGACCGTCTCGAACCCGCGATGCGGATGGTTGGGAAAGCCCGCGATGTAAGAGTCCGGATCGTCTGAATCCATCCGGTCCAGCATCAGGAACGGGTCCACCATGTCCAACTGCTGGGTGCCAATCATCCGGGTCAATTTGACGCCCGCCCCGTCGGTGGTGGGCACACCGGGCACCCAATGGCTGATCACCCGTTTCTTCGAAAGTTCGTTCATTGCGTCGTCTCTTCCAATCCCTGTTCCAGCCAGTGGTCAATCACCGGCTTTAGGTTTTCATATGGCTGATAGCCCGCTGTAAGCAAGGCCAGTTTCTGATCCTCACCATCGCCTTCCATCACCACCAGGGTCGGAAAGCCGGTGACTCCCAATGACTGCGACATGCGAAAATCGTTGAGCGTCTCTTGTTTCAATTCGTCAGACTCAAACAGCCGGGAAAATTCGTCCACGTCCAGGCTGGCTTCATCGGCCAGGGCTTGGAATGTGTCCAGGCTCGTCGTGTCTTTGTTCTCGGAATAGAAACTGCGGCTGACGGATTCGTAAAAGCCCAGCATCTTGGTCTTATCCATGCGCCGGACTGTGGCGGCGGCGCGACAGGCGGGCTCGGTGTCGAGCACGAAACCCTCCCGGTCGAAAAAACGGTAGTCGAACTCCGCGCCGGTGGCCCGGTTCACGTCTTCCCAATGGTGTTTAATGGTCGCCTTGTAGTCATCGCTCATGGGATCACTGTCATAGGCGTGTAAACCGCCGAGGACGATGCTTAGCGGCGCGCGTTCGCGGTAATCCGTGTTGATGCGCTCTATGGTCGGGGCGAAGCCCCAGCACCAGGAACACATCGGATCGCCGAAATAGATGATTTGTTTGGACATACGAACGGCCCGCCGGGGAGGTGGTGGATGTCTCGCACCATACGCGCCGGACGGGCCGCCGTAAATGTCGGAAGGGGGGAGGGACTAGCTCTTTTGTCCTTCTTGGCGCGCTTGGCCCGCTTTTCCTTTTTGGACCGTTTTGGCCGTTTGGCTTTCTTCTCTTTTTTGCCGTCTTCCTCTTCGGCTTCGGCTTTGTCTTTATTCTTTCGGGTCTTCTTGCCCATGCTGTCAGCATGTTCCCGGGCGGACGCCTTGCGGCTGCCCTTTTCTTCCTTCTTACCGGCGAAGCCCGGCTTGCCTTGTGCGTAAGCCGGTTCGGACACGGCCACGGCGCCGAACGTAAAGGCGGCGGCGACCAGCAGGCAGGCCAGGGATTTCAAAAATTTCACACGAGTCATTTCATGAACCTCACAGAACGTTGTTGAACTGATATTCTTGGGCAGGAATTCGGTTGTAGCCGGATTACACTCACCAATCATGGCGATAATATGCAGGGGACGCTGCAGGTCACTATGATCTACATCACACGGATAACTATTTCTTGATACCGGCTATTTCTTGATTCCGGCCTTTTCCTCCAAAACCTCGACATAGGCAAAGAAATCGTCCTCGCCCCGGCCCGCATTCATCATATCGTCCCAATGGCCGCGCACCATGGAAGTAATGGGCATGGGCACGTTGTATTTGTCCGCAGTGCCTAACGCTAGATCGAAATCCTTGGCCATTTGGACAGCGGTGAACGCGGCCGTAAAATCCCGTTTCTTCAGCATATCGACCTTATAGTTGACGACCGGCGAGCCGACCGCGCTGGCGGCGATGATGTCGATCATGGTGTTCCAATCGAGACCGCCGGCTTCACCGAAGGTCAGTGCTTCCCCCATCATGGACGACGAGATGCCGATCATGGTGTTGATGCAAAGCTTCAGATAACGGGCTTGTTCGGTCTCGCCGATATAGAAAATTTTGTCGCCCATAAGCTGGTAGAGGGGCAGGACCGCCTCATAGGCTTCCTTCGGCCCGGAGATCATGATCACCAGGGTCGCCGCTTCCGCCTGCATGACGGTGCCGTTCACCGGTGAGCGTAAGTAGGCGATGTTCTTGGCCGCCGCCGCCTCGGCGACTTTCTCGGAGGCGACGGGCGAGACGGTGCTCATATCAACGTAGGTTGAGCCCTCCGCCAGATTTGCGATCACCCCGTCATCGCCCAGCGCGACTTGCTCCAGGGCGTTGTCGTCGGAGATCATGGTAAACACAATGTCCGAATTCTGTGCGACTTCGGCGGGCGAGGCGCCCAAGGCGCCGCCGGCTGCGGTATGCGGTTTGGCCTTATCTGTGCTTCGGTTATAGACGGTTACCTTGTTCCCGGCCTTGATCAAATTAAAGGCCATGGGATCGCCCATTTTTCCGAGGCCGATCCAACCGATTCGCTCAAAACTCGACATGTGTCCCCCTGGCATTCTGTGTTGGTTTTTCCGCTGCCGCTACTGTCGCAAGTCCAGTCCGGTTGTCCAAGCCAAAAAAATTGAACGCATAACTATTTGATATTGCGTCGCAAATTTTTATCACCGGCAACTAGGTGCGCAATGACCCAGTCGTTTTGCCGAATTGAGGAAATCCACAATGAAAGAGACTCCAAATGGGAGGTTTCCTTAAGGTATATAGAAACGATTAGGGTATACGCTATGTCTTCCCTCTCGAAAATGACTGGTAACAAAGCCGGTCCCAAGATTAACCGTTTGAGGGAATGGTTCGAACGAGCCGTGCTTTTGGGTTTCCGAGAAGCCGATAGTGATAAAGAGAATCTGGAGTAATCTTATGAAACCCCTGATCAAATCAATATTTTTCATCTTGCCGCTCACGGCGGTTTTAAGCGGCTGCATGAACGAGGATTACGCCGAATTGTGTGAAGAGCGTATCGCCTCGAACTTCGGCGCCAAGTCTTTGGATGTAACAAAGAACAGTTGGTCGAAGGCGGGCAGCAGCGTCAGCGTGGTGATTTCATTTAACGCCAAGGACGCCAAGGGAAAGATGTCGGGCTATCGCGGTTCGTGCAATATCAAGGGTGATAAAGTTGTCCGGTTTGTGACCCGGTCTGATCAAGGTTAAAGCCCCTGCCTCTTTGGTCTGTCAGAGACCCCAAGTTAAGCCGTATTTGCAAGAATACGGCTTAACTTTTTACCGGACCAATCTATCATCCCTCTTAATAAAATTCTTAAAATTTGCTGTTAAAACTGAGGGAAATCACCAAATACAACTCAGGTATTGTACCGGTGGACGGTCGTGCGTGATCGCCTGTGGTGCGTGCCAGGTGGAGCGGAATGCTGACATCAGGTGTGAAGTATAACGTCGAAGTTCGCGATGGCGACCGGTGGACCGTTTACACGGATGCGCCGGCCAAGGGCGCGGCAATTCAGCAGGCGCAGAAGCTTCTTTCGACCGGGCAGTTTGACGGCGCCAAGGTCACCGAGGACCGGGGGCAATCCCAGGAAATTCTGGTTTGGCAGGAAGAGGGCAAGCGGGCCGCAAAGGCGCTTTCTATTGTCCCCGTCGAGGAAGCCTATCTCTGCCGTACTTTGGACGATTTTTATAAGCTGGATTCGCGTTTGGCCATCGGCCGGGTGCTGCGCCAGTACCTGGACCAACAGGTTCTGACCCCGTTGGAGTTGCTGACCGATAAGGTTCATCTCTCCACGCTGATGCGTAATGATCAGCTTGTCATGAAAGCCAAACAAGCCATCGCCACCGTCCAGGTGAAAGGGACGGATCAGACGGCTATGGTCCGGCTTAAATTCCTGGAGCAGATGATCGCTAAGATCGTTGCGCGGACTGACCTGAGCCCGGAAGCGGCGAAACTCCTGCCGGTACTTAAATCCAAGGGCAGTGCGGGCGTGGCGGAACAGATGGCGGCGGCGGTGTCCGACGACAACCGGGATTACATAATGTTGTCCGCCGTCAGCCAGTACATGGCTCAGCACAGTGATTGGGAAGGCAAGCTCGAGCTGCTGCTGGATTTGGTGGAAAAGCCGGTCACCCCGGAGACACTGCGGTACCTTGACGATGCAATGGCGGAAATTCTGGATGGGTCGGAGGCTGTGCGGGAACTCCTGGGCTATCAGCGAAATTTGGCGGCGGCGCTGAACACGATGGTGCAGTTAAGCACCGGCGCCTTCGAAATTAATGCGGGCTCGAATACGGCTCTGGAGCGGTTCAGCGCGGCCATGGGTAAGCACAAATTGATTGCATCCCAAACGGTGCTATTGGATCGGGTCGCCCGGTCTTTGGCCGGGGTAAATCCGCTGACCAAAGGCGACCGGACGGAAGAGCAGGGCGCCTTCAAGGACCTGATGAGCGATCTTTTGGGCAAGCAGCTGTTCAGCAACTCGGGCTATCTATGTATGGCGGCGACATTGCGCGCCAAGAGCGTCCTTAAGGACGAATTCGCCGATGAGAGCTCCACCAAAGCCATCGACGATATGCTCGGTTTCTTGCCGACAATCGCAGCGCGGCTCGGTTATCTGTTGGATCTGATCGGCACCGAGTTCGGCGAGCAGAACAAAGAACATATAGTTGGTTGCCTCGCCAAGGTCCTCGCATCGGTCAAGACGGTGCGCCAGTTGATCGACCGGTCCGCGAACGAGAAAGAATTGATTACCGCGGCGGGCCATTTGCGTGACCGGCTGTTGAAAGCCGATATCCCGGAAGATTGGCGGGTCCGGTTCGCCAAGAAAATATATGATCTCCTAATTGCTCATACTCAGGGTGCGGAAGCCATGCAAGTTCCGACACCCGATCCAGCGGCGAACACCAAAACAAACGGGAATCTGAACCGGCGAGAATTCGGCACGGGCGAATACATTTTCCGCGAAGGTGATGAAGGTGATGAGGCCTATCTGATCATCGACGGAACGGTCGATATTGTTAAGATTTCAGGTGATCAGGAATTGGTAATTGCGCAGGTCGGCAAGGGCGCCATTATCGGTGAAATGGCTCTTATTGATTCCGAGCCGCGTATGGCGTCTGCCCGGGCAGCCAGCGAGACAAGTGTCTCGGTCATACCGTCTGATGATATCAAGACCCGGTTCGACCGCTTGCAGAAGTTCGATCCGATCGTACACCGGTTGATGAACATGTTCGTTCAGCGCATGCGGGAATTCAACTTCATCCAGCCGGATTAAGGTGATCTAGGCTGGATAAGAAAACGGCCCGCCGGAAAATCCGCGGGCCGCTTTACGTTAAACGTCAGCCGAGTTTATGAACCTGTGCCGATAATTCTCATCAGATCTTCGGCGTTTATCGGATTGCGTTTACCGTCGCCGAAAATCCGCTTGCCGGTTTTATCGAAGACGAAGTTCGCCGGCACATAGACCAGCGGCGCAAACGCCTTCACTAGTTCCGGGGTTTCGTGAACCACGCGGATCGCCGGATGGAATTCCCGCACGAAGCTGCGTAGTCTCGCGGCGGAAGGGTTGCTGTAGCGGCCTTCGGTCCAGCTGATCGCGATGATGCTGACCTTATCGGTGCCGCCGTCCTTCAGAAATTTTGAGAGTTGCCCGAACTCTGCCTTACAGCTTAGTCACCAACTGGCGAAGAAAGTGACCAGGACGGGCCTGCCGTTAAAGGTCTGCCGGTCAACGGCGCGATCTTGGATGCCCTTGGCGTCCATGAAGAGTTTTTGGACCGCCGGGTCGAGTTTGACGTTCTGGTTAGCTTGTGCCGCCAGCCCGGAAAGAACCAGGAAGGCGCCTGCCGCCAGAACAGCGAATAGACGGGAAAGTTTCATGATTAACAAAGTCCCTAATATTGTCATTCAACGGATCAACGGTGTGTAGTCCATATAAAACGCACGGGCCAGCCGGTTTATTCCGGTTTCCGGTCAAAATCCCGTGAATAGCGCGCGCCTTTCTAGAACGGCCCCGGCAGGGTTGGGCGGATCGCCTCGTACGCCGCGCCGATGGCAAGCAAGCGCCGATCTCCTCCGGCGGGGCCATCCAGCCCGATAGCTAGGGGCAGACCATTCGAACTGAGCTTTGTCGCCATGGTAAGCCCCGGCGTGCCGCACAGCGTTGGCGGCTGCACGTTATGGTGACACCCGTGAAGACCCGGCATCTCCTTGCCGCGATACATATACGTCCCCGGATCGGCAAGGGGAAACGGCGGAATCAGAGTCGCCGGCAGGATCAGCGCATCTAACTTATTTCCTGTGAAACAAGTAGCGTGGCGGGCTTGCAGAGTCTTACGCAGCGTTAATGACTCCTGATACGCGTCTTCCGTGATGGTTTCGGGTTTAAGGAGTTTTCTCAGCGTGTCCTTGAGGCCGCTGGCGGCGATGCCGTCCAACAATTGTTCCACCCCGATTTTTGCGCCGCTGGCTTTAAGATAGTCGGGCAGGGCGCGGACAATCTCGTACATGGAGATGGCTTGCCCGAAAGCGCTGATCATCTCTTCCAGGCCTTCAATGGCAACGTCGATGATTTCCGCTCCCGCATCTTCCAGACGGGCGGTTTCTTCTTCGAACATGACGGCGATCTCAGGATCGGCGCTGGTGCAGTAATAGTCCCGATCGACACCTAGCCGGATACCAGAGAGGGAGAGTGGGGCCTCCGCCGCCGCGCCGGTGATGACCTGATCCAGCAAAACAAGGTCGTTCACCGACCGCGCCATGGGGCCGATCGTATCCCGGGTCCAGGAGATCGGCGCCACCAAATCCTGGGCATAGCGTTTGAGGGTGGGACGCAGTCCGGTAATGCCGCACCAGGCCGACGGGTTGCGCACGCTGCCGCCGGTATCGGAGCCCAGACCCGCCGGCGCAATCCGGGCGGCGAGCGCCGCGCCGGTGCCGGATGAACTGCCCGCAGGAGAGCGTGTCGTGTCATACGGATTCAGCGCATTGCCATAGGCGCCGAATTGGATCGGGCTGCCGTCCGTGGGCGGGACAATGCCCGGTGTAAATGCCAGCTCGTGCATGTTGGCTTTGGCCATAACAATTGCCCCGGCGTCGAGGAGTGCATCCATCACCGGGCCCTGCTTGTCGGCTAAGTGATCCGCAAGGGCGGGGGTGGCCGCCGTGGTGACCCAGCCGGCCACATCAATATTATCTTTCACCACGATGGGCAGGCCGTGCAGGGCCCCTTTGGTTTTGCCGGCGGCGCGGTCGTCATCGGACTGCCGGGCGGCGGCCAGGAATCTGTCGCCGTCGAAATTGATTAGAGTGTTCAGATTTGCCTGGTCTTCGGCTTGTTTGATCAGCGCTTGCGCCAGCTCCGCAGCGGAAAAATCACCCGCCGCCAGCCCGTGCATCACCTCGACGGCCGTTCGTTCCTTGAGTTCCATGGCGCTGCCCCTCCTCTTCCCCTCAGCCTAGCATCCCTTTTCCAGAGTTTCATACGTCCGGTCCCGGTGAACAAGTTTTTCATCCCCATTTACAAGCCTGGTGAATTGCTTTAACCGCGATTTGTTATACTGATTTGGTGTGTGGACAATGGATCAACGGCTTACAGAGTTCATAGCAGCATGCGATAAGCTGGCCGGTGGTGGCCAGGATGCCGGCGCGAACGTGGCGGCCATTGCGCCGCTGATGCTGGAGCTGGTGCGTGCCGGTCGGTCGTTGCTGGATCCGGATCATTTGCGCGAAGACCCCGAACAATACGCGCGAAACGCCATTCATGTGGGCGAGGCCGACGGAGTGTCCCTCTTTGCGCTGGTGTGGCTGCCGGGCCAGTGGACGCCGATCCATGATCACGGCACTTGGGGCGTGGTTGGTGTGCTGGACGGCGTGTTGGAGGAGCGGGCGTTTCTGCCGGCCACCGGGTGGGATGACGCGGACTATTATCCCTTGACGCCGGGCGGGATCGTATTTCTGAGTCCCGGTTCGGTCAGCACCTTCGTGCCAAACCCGGATCATATTCATGTCACCGGCGTGCCCGAGGACCGGGAACCGGTCGTCAGCCTGCACCTCTATGGCAGACTGATGAATAGCTTCCATTTATATACGCCTGAACATGCGTCGCGCCGGTTGATCGACGTGCCCCATTACGAAAGCAGTTAACATGTGCCGATGGCTCGCCTATTCCGGACCGCCCCTCCTGCTGGAGGAGCTTTTATTTAAGCCGGAAAATTCTCTGATCCGCCAAAGCTTGTCCGCCAGCCGCAGTGTTGTGCCGACCAACGGCGACGGTTTCGGTCTCGGCTGGTACGGATCGCAGGATACGCCGGGCATCTTTCGGGACACGTTGCCTGCGTGGAACGATGCGAACTTGCGCAGCCTGTCGGAACAGATTCAATCACGGCTGTTCTTTGCCCATGTGCGGGCCTCCACCGGCACCTCGACCAGCCGGGAGAATTGCCACCCGTTCCGCTACGGTGAAATGCTGTTCATGCATAACGGCCGGATCGGCGACTACGGCAGCCTGCGCCGGGAGTTGGAACTATTGATCCCCGCACCGCACTACCGGTCCCGCAATGGCACCACCGACAGCGAGGCGTTCTTTCTGCTGGCCTGCGGCAATGGCTTGGCGAACGACATCGAAGAAGCGCTAAAGCGAACCATTGACCAAATTTTGGAGGTAATGACCAAGCATGGCGCCGGTGAACCGTTCAGAATGACTGCTGCTATTTCCGATGGCAGCAATATTTGCGCGCTGCGCTATTCCAGCGACGCACAATCGCCCAGCTTGTATCTGGGGACAGGTGGCCCGATCCGCATCGAGGATAACTACGTGACGTTCGAAAAAGGGTCAGAGGCCTGTCTGGTTTTATCTGAGCCCTTGGACGACGCCAGCGAATGGACCGAAATTCCCGAGGCGCACATCCTCATGGCGCAAGGCGGCAAAGTGGATATCCGTCCCTTCGTGATTTAGCGAAAAGAAGGGCGGACCAAAAAGGTCCGCCCAAGTTTAGTTTAGGGGTTTTCACACAGGGATTACTTGAGGTCGAAGCGGTCCGCGTTCATCACCTTGGTCCAGGCAGCGATGAAGTCTTGAATGAACGCCTCGCTGGAGTCGTCGCAGGCATAGACTTCCGCCAAAGCCCGTAACTGGGAGTTCGAACCAAAAACCAAGTCCACCCGGGTCGCCGTCCATTTGACGTCGCCGCTGGAGCGGTCCTTGCCTTCAAACACGTCTTCCGCATCCGAGACCGGTTTCCATTCCGTTGACATGTCCAAGAGATTGACGAAGAAGTCGTTGGTCAAACTGCCTTCCCGGTCGGTGAACACACCGTGTTTGGAACCGTTCACGTTGGCGCCCAGAACCCGCAAACCGCCAACCAGCACCGTCATTTCAGGTGCGGTCAGGGTTAGCAACTGTGCCTTATCCAACAACAACTCTTCCGCCGAGACGCTGTAGGCCGCTTTCTGGTAGTTGCGGAAACCGTCTGCCATTGGCTCCAAGACCGAAAATGACTCGATATCCGTCTGATCCTGGGACGCGTCGGTCCGGCCCGGCGTGAAGGGAACGTTTGCATCGACGCCGGCGCTTTTGGCCGCCGCCTCGATGCCTGCACTACCCGCCAGGACGATCACGTCCGCGAGGGAGACCTTCTTGTTTCCTGACCGATAGTCGTTGAACTCCTTGTGAATGCCTTCCAGGACGCCGATAACCTTGGCTAACTGGTCTGGTTGGTTTACTTCCCAGTCCTTTTGCGGTGCGAGACGAATACGCGCGCCATTAGCGCCACCCCGCATGTCGGAACCCCGGTAGGTGGAGGCCGATGCCCAGGCGGTAGAGACCATTTCCGCGACGGAAAGGCCGCTGGAGGCGATCATGGCCTTGATGTCGCCGGCGTCATACTCGTCGATTAGATCATGATCGATCGCCGGCACCGGGTCCTGCCAGATCAAGACTTCTTCCGGCACTTCCTCCCCCAGATAGCGGGCGCGAGGGCCCATATCACGGTGGGTCAGCTTGAACCACGCGCGGGCGAAGGCGTCCGCGAATTCCTCGGGGTTTTCGTGGAACCGCCGGGAGATCGGCTCGTAGACCGGATCCATCCGCAAAGCCAAGTCCGCCGTGGTCATGATCGGTGCGTGGCGCTTGGACGGATCATGGGCGTCTGGCGCTTTCCTGTCCTCGGGCACGTCCTTGGCGACCCATTGATGGGCGCCGGCCGGGCTTTTGGAGAGTTCCCATTCATAGCCGAACAGCGTGTCGAAGAAGCTGTTGTCCCATGTGATTGGCGTGGGGGTCCAGGCGCCTTCGATCCCGCTGGAGATCGTGTCCACACCTTTGCCGCTGCCATGGGTCGAGGACCAGCCCAGGCCCTGCTGAGCGATATCCGCGCCTTCCGGCTCCGGTCCGACCAAGTCGGCGTCGCCGGCGCCGTGGGCTTTGCCGAAGGTGTGACCGCCGGCCACCAGGGCGACGGTTTCCTCGTCATCCATGGCCATCCGGGCGAAGGTCTCGCGAATATTGGCGCCGGAGGCGACCGGGTCCGGATTGCCGTTGGGGCCTTCCGGGTTTACGTAGATCAGACCCATCTGCACGGCCGCCAAAGGGTTTTCCAAATCCCGCTCGCCGCTGTAGCGTTTGTCGCCGAGCCATTCGGTTTCCGCGCCCCAGTAGATATCTTCTTCCGGCTCCCACACGTCTTCGCGGCCGCCGGCAAAACCAAAAGTCTTGAAGCCCATGGATTCCAGCGCACAGTTGCCGGCCAGGATCATCAAGTCCGCCCAGGAGAGGGCGTTGCCGTATTTCTGTTTCACCGGCCACAACAGACGGCGCGCTTTGTCCAGGTTGACGTTATCGGGCCAGCTGTTCAGCGGGGCAAAACGCTGCGTGCCGGAACCCGCACCGCCCCGGCCGTCGCCGGTCCGGTAGGTGCCGGCGCTGTGCCACGCCATTCGGATAAAGAACGGGCCATAGTGTCCATAGTCCGCGGGCCACCAATCCTTGGAGTCGGTCATCACGGTGAAAATGTCTTCCTTCACCGCGGCCAGATCGAGCTTGCTGAACGCCTCGGCGTAATCGAAGTCCTTGCCCATGGGGCTGGATTCCTGGGTGTTCTGGTGAAGCACCCTGAGATTTAATTGATTGGGCCACCAGTCTTTGTTGTTTGTACCCATGCTGGCCGTTGCGGCGTGCATGACGGGGCATTTACCTGCAGTCATTGTCCTGTTCCTTCCGTTTCAAAGTTGTCGATCAATTGCGTTGGGACCGCGTGTCCCTTGAGAAAAAACAGTAGGGAAGATGGAGAAGTTAGTGAAATTGGTAATAAAAAGATTATTAATAGAAAAAATCAATAATACGAATTATCGGCTGAAATCCGGTGTTTAACGACCGGATGCGGCGTGGCATGCTGTCACAAGGAAATACGCTGAAGGGGGCTCCATGAACGAGACATTGGAAGAAAAACTCGAAGAATTGGGCGCGCCGGACATTGAAGTACCGGTTCTGATCGTCGGCGGCGGTCCGGTGGGGCTCGCGGCCGCGATCGAATTAGGCTATCAGGGCGTCGACTGTATCCTGGTAGAGCGCCGGGACGGTTCCATCGGTCATCCGAAAATGAACCAGGTTGGCGTCCGTACCTCGGAAATATGCCGGCGCTGGGGCGTGATCGACCAGGTGCGCGCGCAAAGCATTCCCGAAGATTTTCCCCGCAATATCCATTTTGTCACCCAGGCCTATGGCGGGCATGAGCTCGCCCGCTATGAATTCCCCGCCCGCAAGGACGAGAAACACATCAATTCACCCGAGGCCTTACAGCGCTGCTCCCAGATTTGGTTCGATCCGATCTTGCGCGATCACGCAAGAGCCATGACCTTCGTGGATTTCCTGTATGAGACGGAATTCGTGTCCTTCGAGCAGGATACTGATGGCGTCACCGCACAAATCCGGCATCTCCGCACCGATGAACCGCGGACCGTCCGCGCCCAGTACTTGATCGCCTGCGATGGCGCCATGAGCGATATCCGCGACCAACTGGGCGTCGAGCTGCAGGGGGATTTTGGGCTCAACTTTAATCAGACCGTGTTTTTCCGCTCGGAAAGACGCGATCTTCTTCTCGAAAAAGGCCGGACCATCATGCAATGGGTGTTCGGCGAGAACGGCATGTGGGCGGATATTGTCGCCATCAACGGCAAGGACCTGTGGCGGCTCTCCATTATGCATCTGCCCCACGGCACCGATCTCACCCACGAAGAGGCCGGGGAGCATCTACGCCGCGCCGTCGGCACGGATTTCGAGTTCGAGGTCATTTCCATCCTGCCGTGGGAACGCAAGCGGGTGACCGCGGAAAAGTTTTCCAAAGGCCGGGTGTTCCTGGCCGGCGACGCGGCCAAACAGATGTCGCCTACCGGCGGCTTCGGCATGAACACCGGTATTCAGGAAGCGGTCGATATCGGCTGGAAACTGGCCGCTGTCCTGCAGGGCTGGGGTGGAGACAAGCTGCTCGCCAGCTTCGATGCGGAACGCCGACCGACGGCGCAGATCATCACGGACGAGGCGGCGCTGAATTTCACCCAGTTCGCCAAGCTGCCCAGGGGGCCGTTGTTGGTGGCGGAGTCGCCGGAGGGGGAGGCGTTCCGGGAGGAGTTCAAGAAGGTCCTGCACGATATCGATATGGACCGGGAATATGACACAGACGGGCTGGTGCTCGGCTACCGTTACGAAGACTCGCCGATTATCGTCTATAACGGCGACAAAGGTCCGCCCCTGGAAACCATGAACTATGTCCACTCCGCCGCGCCGGGTCATCGCGCCCCCCATGCCTGGCTGGAAGACGGCTCGTCGACATTGGACTGGTACGGCCATGGCTTTGTCCTGGTGCGCACCGACCCGTCGGTGGGCACGGGCGCGCTGGAAGCGGCCGCCGAGGCCGTGGGCATGCCGTTCAAGACAGTTGATTGCAGCGAGGATGCTGTGGTTCGGTATTACGAGAAGAAGCTGATCCTGGTCCGGCCCGACGGCCATGTGGCCTGGCGCAGCGACGCTGCCCCGGACGATCCAGCCGGCCTGATCGACACCGTCCGCGGGGCTTAACCTTCATCAAGCCACAATTGGCGAAAACCGGGTATACTATTTCCGTTGAATCGTGAGATGGAGCGGCGATGTTCCGGCGTGTTCCGAGTGGATTGGCGTGGGTGCTGGCGGCTATCTTGTTGGCCGGACCGGTAAACGCCGTCGAAATTTCGGCCATGTCCCAAAGCGGCCGGATCGCTGCATTTTTGGAAACACTCACCGCTAACGCGCCGTTTAACCGGCTGCATCACTGGCATCTCTATCTGACGCTAAAATCCGGGCAGCTTCCCGCGCCCGGCGATCTCTCAATCCAAGTCGGGATGCGGCATCATCCCCATGTCCTGCCAACCACACCGAAGATTGCCAGGGGCGAACGCGCCGGTGAATACGTTGTCGAGGGGGTTAAGTTCGACAGGCTCGGTGAATGGACTTTCACGGTTGGATTGAAATCCAAGTCCGGGGCTGATGAGATTGTCTTTCCCGTAAATGTGGGGACAGCCGTTTGGCGGGATTTCGAGAACGAATGGACAGCCGAGGAGCGGGCGGTTCTGAAAACGCTTCTGGTCTCCAACCTGCCGGTGCGCGCGGTCGATCCTGGCAACGATGTCGCCGAGAACGAAGCGGCGGCCGATTTCGGCCATCGGCTGTTTTTCGACACCCGGCTTAGCGCTAATGGCAAGATTTCCTGCGCCGGCTGTCATAAGCCTGAACTGATGTTCACCGATGGAGAAAAGCGCGCCATCGGCGTCGGTCAAACCAAGCGGAATGCGCCGACGGTGATCGGCGCGGTGTTCAGTCCGTGGCAGTTTTGGGATGGGCGCAAAGACAGTCTTTGGTCCCAGGCCATGGCGCCTTTTGAAGCGCCGGAAGAACACGGAACCGACCGCGCGCACGTGCTTAGAGTGGTGCGCACGGATGCGGATTACCGTCTGCGCTACGAGGACCTCTTTGGCGGATTGCCGGCAGAGAATGATAAAGCCGGGATCGACCGGGCGTTCGCCAATCTCGGCAAGGTCATCGCTGCCTACGAAATGCGGCTCAGGCCCGGTCCGGCCAAGTTCGACCGGTATGTCGCAGCGGTGCTGGCCAACCGGCAGCCCGCACCGGCGGATCAGTTCACCCTGGACGAGATCGAAGGCCTCCGCGCCTTTATCGCCGATAACCAGGGCCAGTGTATCCGCTGCCATTCCGGACCGATGTTCACGGATTTTCAGTTTCACAATATAGGCTCCCACATCGTCGGCGACAGAGAGGGAGAGCAAGGACGAATTGCCGGGCTCAGGAAATTGCTGGCCGACCCGGCGAATTGTCATGGCCAATTCGGCAATGACGCAGATGAATGTGCGGAACTAACTTTCGCCAAGCGGCGGGGGACGGAACTGGTCGGGGCGTTTAAGACGCCGACGCTCCGGTTCGTTTCCCGCACAGCGCCCTATATGCACGCCGGTCAATTTCAGACCTTGGAAGATGCGATATGGCAGTACCGGGATGTGCCGTCGGCGACCGTTGGCCAGACCGAGTTGCGGCAGCTTTCCTTGGCCGACGCCCAGTTCAAGCAGATCGAGGTGTTTCTGAGAACCTTGGACGGCCCGATAGACGCGCCCGCAAAATACCTGCGGCCACCGCCCGGCATGGACCAGTCGGCGTCTCGCTAAAGCCCCACCATCTTGACGACCGCCTTGTGCAACGCGCCGTCGGTATTCGCCAGTTCCCGGGACATAGCAAAGTGGTGCGCGTCGTCGACGATGATCTCGGTCGCATCGAATCCGGCGTTCTTCCAGGCCTCGAAATAGACGTGGGACTGCCGGCGGAACTCATCCAACTCGGGCGCGCCATAGGAAATAATCAGCGGGCAGCCGTTTTGCGGCAGGTGCAACAAGGGGCTGAAGGCCTCCGCCGTCGGCAGATCAAGACCAAGTTCTACCTTATAGCCGCCCTCGGCATGATAGAGCGCGCGTAGATCAAACACGCCGCTCATGGCGCAGGCGCCCTTCACCACATCTTCCGGCACGCCGTAATCCCCGTGCCAGCCGGGCATCAAGATTGTGCCGGTCAGGTGGCCACCCGCGGAATTCCCAGAGACATATATCTTATTGGGATCGCCGCCGTGGCCCGCGATGTTGTTATAGACCCAGGCCAGCGCGGTTCGTACATGATCGACGATCTGGTCCATCCGATAGTCGGGGGCGAGCCCGTAGTCGATGGGCACCCAGAGAGCGCCGGCACCGGTGATGGCTTCGGCGACCATGCTGCGGCCGTCTTTGCTGCCGCCCCGCCAGCCGCCGCCATGGATGTCAATCAATACCGGAAGGCTGTCGCCCTCCGGGGCAAAAATGTCCAGCTTCTGTACGTTTTCCGGGCCGTAAGAGATATTGCAATTGCCTGGCAGCCGTTCCCGCGCCGCCGCGCTGAGCATGCCATTTTCCTGTTGATAGGCCGGCAGGTCATCGATGGTGACCTCCACGTTCAGGCTCTCCGCCAGTCCGGCCGCGGTGTAGCCCTCGTAAACGATTTCTGCGTCGGTCATGTGTTTAGTCCCCCTGGTTTAGCCCGATTGGTCGACGGAAGTCTGTTCCGACTGCCGCCGTGATTCAATATATTGCCGCGCCGCACTGTCGGGCACCCCGAGCCCCATCAGAATCAGCTCGCCCATCTGCAGGCTGGCCTCGGTCGCCTCCGGCACCACGTGGGTGGCGCCCAGTTCGATCAGCTTGGAGGCGTGTTTGACATTATGGGCTCTGGCGTAAATTGCAAGGTTGGGCCATTGCGCCCGCGCCGTGGTCACCACCCGTTCCGCCACGGCCGGATCGTCCGTGGTGACGACCAGGGCGGCGGCGGTCTCCGCGCCCAATTTTTCCAGCATGTCGATGCGACTGGCGTTGCCGACATAGACGCAGGCTCCCTGGTTTCGGAAGTCGCCAACCAGGTCCGGCCGGTAGTCCAGGCCGACATGGGGCATGCCGCGCTCATCCAGGATGGAGCCGATCATCTGGCCGACTCGACCGTAGCCGGCAACGATCACATGGCCACTGATATCTGATGGAATTTCCGGCTCGTCACCGGTGTAGTCGAGCTTTTCAGCATCCATGAGATTGGTCAGCCTGCGGGCGGCAAGGGCGACAAACGGGGTTGCATACATGGTGAGGCCGGTGACGATCAGCATGAACTGCGCCGTCGAGCCGGGGATCAAGCTGAGACTCGCGCCTAAGCTGACCACCAGAAAGGTGAACTCGCCACCTTGACCCAACAACAGGGCGCTTTCGAGCGCCGTCGGTTTGCGCTCACCGAATTGCCTGACCAGCAGGTAAATGACCGCGCCCTTGATCATGAACAGGCCGAGGACGGACGCGAACAGCCAGCCGGGCCGGGCCGCCACTTGGCCCAGATCGATGGACATGCCGATAAACATGAAAAACAGACCAAGCAAGAGGCCTTTGAACGGTTCGATATCGATTTCGATCTCGTGGCGGTATTCGGTCTCGGCCAGTAGCAAGCCCGCCAGAAAGGCGCCCAGGCTCATGGACAGACCGGCCGTCTCCGAGGCAATGCCGGTCGCGATGATGACCAGCAGCACCAGCGCCAGGAACATCTCCCGGCTGGCGCCGCTGCCGATCAGTCGGAACAAGGGCCGGATGATCAAACGCCCAATCACCAGGATGATGGCAATGGCGGCCGCCGCTTTGGCGAGCGCCAGGACCAAGGGCAGGCCTACCGATCCGCCGGTGCTGGCCCCGAACGCGCCGACCATGAACAGAATTGGCAGAACTGCCAGGTCCTGAAACAGCAGGATGGAAAAACTGGTCTGACCCGTAGGCGTGCCGAGACGCCGGTTCTCCGTCAGCAGCTGCATGACAATCGCGGTTGACGAGAGTGCAAAGCCGGCCCCGAGGATCAATGCCGCCGGCAACGTGTTGTGGAAAAGCGACGCGATGAAGGCGATCAGTGCGCCGCTGATCAACACCTGTGCGCCGCCCAGGCCGAACACAGTGCGCCGCAGCGACCAAAGCCGGGCAAAGGACAATTCCAGCCCGATCATGAATAACAGAAAGACAATCCCCATTTCGCCCAGGGTATGTACCGCCTCCATACTGTTGACCGTCAGGGTTTCGATCCAAGGGATGCTATCGCCAAAGCGCGTGACGCCGTGCGGGCCGATCACAATGCCGACGGTCAGATAACCGAGTACCGGACTGATATTCAGCTTGCGCACCAGCGGGATGACGATCCCGGCAGCCACCAAGAAGATAATGACCTCGCGCAATGAAAGAGATTCTATGGGCATGGGTTAGCCGACTGTTATTAGGCGGATTGTTGGTCTTTGGTTAACAATAGTCTATCCGCTGGCGGAAGGTAAGTTCACAGAGTGGGCAGCCGCCCAAAAAATCCATTTTCTTGGGTGGGGCAATTTGCGAGAATGCCGTCTGTGCGCGCCCGGCCAGATCACTGCGCCGGCCATCGAATAATAAATTTCCCGAGCACTCATTCCGGGGGGAGGGCTGAAAATCATGACCGATCGTATTGAGAAGAGCGGCCTGCAGGTCGCGACCGTGTTGGCGGATTTCTTGGCGAATGAACTGGCGCCGGGCACCGGCATCGAACCGGATGACTTTTGGGCCAAGTTTGCGGATATCGCCAATGAGATGGCGCCGCTGAACAAAGCGCTGCTGGCGCATCGGGAGGCATTGCAGAAAACCATCGACGCCTGGCACCTGGAGCGCAAAGGACAGGATCATGACGCGGACGCCTACAAGGGATTTTTGACGGAGATCGGGTACTTGGTGCCCGAAGGAGGCGACTTCCAGGTTGCCACCGACAATGTTGACCCGGAGATCGCGACAGTGGCCGGGCCGCAGCTCGTGGTGCCGGTGATGAACGCCAGGTTCGCGTTGAACGCGGCCAATGCACGGTGGGGCAGCCTTTACGATTCGCTCTACGGCACTGACGTGATCGGCGAGGATGGCGGCAAGGAACGCTCCGGCGGCTACAACGAAAAACGTGGCGCGGCGGTGATCGCCTATGCCGCCAAGGTGCTGGACGATGCCGTACCCCTGGCCAGCGGCAGCCATGCTGATGTTTCCGGCTACAGCGTTGCCGGCGGCAAGCTGGTGGCCGGCGATACAGGTCTGGCTGATCCGGCGCAACTTGCCGGCTACACGGGCGATGCGGCCAATCCGACGTCTGTCCTGTTGCGGCACCATGGCTTACATATCGAGATTCAGATCGACCGGGATCACGCCATCGGCAAGTCCAGCCGGGCCGGCGTCAAAGACGTGGTCATGGAATCCGCTATCACTACAATTCAGGACTTCGAAGATTCTATCGCTGCCGTCGACGCCGACGACAAGGTAATTGTCTATCGCAACATGATGGGTCTGTTTAAGGGCGACTTGGAGGACACGTTCGAAAAGGGCGGCTCCACCATGACCCGGCGGCTCAATCCGGACCGGGAATACACGACGCCGGACGGCGGGACGCTGACCCTGCCGGGGCGCAGTCTGTTGTTGATCCGCAATGTCGGTCATCTGATGACCAACCCGGCGATCCTGCTCGCTGACGGCAGCGAGGTGCCGGAAGGCATTATGGACGCTATGTTCACCGGCATGGTCGGCCTACACGACCTCAAAGGCACCGGACCGCTGAAGAACAGCCGGGCCGGTAGCGTCTATATCGTGAAGCCGAAAATGCACGGGCCGGAAGAGGCGGGCTTCACCTGCGACTTGTTCGGCAAGGTGGAAGAAGCGCTCGGCATGGCGGCAAATACGCTGAAGGTCGGCATCATGGACGAAGAACGCCGCACCACGGTCAACCTCAAGGAATGTGTGCGCGCCGCCAAGGACCGGGTGGTGTTCATCAACACCGGCTTCCTGGACCGGACCGGCGATGAAATCCACACGTCGATGGAGGCCGGGCCGTTTCTGCCCAAGGCCGACATAAAGTTGGCCGGCTGGATCGCGGCGTATGAAGACTGGAACGTGGATATCGGTCTGGAAACCGGCATGCGCGGCAAGTCGCAGATCGGCAAGGGCATGTGGGCCATGCCGGACGAGATGGCGCAGATGATGGACGCCAAGATCGGCCATCCCATGGCCGGGGCCAACACCGCCTGGGTGCCGTCGCCGACGGCGGCCACCTTACATGCTATCCACTATCACCAGGTCAGCGTTGCCGACCGGCAGGCAGAATTGGCCAGCCGCGACCGCGCCAGTTTGGACGTCATCCTCGACATCCCGCTGCTTAAGGGGCGTAACCTATCGGAGGACGAGATCAAGACCGAGCTCGACAACAATTGCCAGGGCATCCTTGGCTATGTGGTGCGCTGGGTGGAACAGGGCGTCGGCTGCTCCAAGGTGCCGGACATCAACAATGTCGGGCTGATGGAGGACCGAGCGACCCTGCGTATCTCCAGTCAGCACATCGCCAACTGGCTGCACCACGGTATCTGCACAGAAGACCAGGTGATGGAGGCGATGAAGCGCATGGCCGCCGTGGTTGATGAACAAAACGCGGGCGATCCGGCTTACAACAACATGGCCGGCAACTTCGAGACCAGCATCGCCTTCGAAGCGGCGTGTGATTTGGTGTTCAAGGGCCGCGAACAGCCGTCGGGCTACACCGAGCCGATCCTGCACGCCAAGCGCCTGGAGGCAAAGGCGGCAGGGTTGTAGGTCTCTTTCTTCTTCTTCTCTCCGTCATCCACGGGCTTGACCCGTGGGCCTCCCAGCCACGGTCTCCATGGATACGCGGGTCGAGCCCGCGCATGACGGGTGTAAGAGGCAAACTCGCCTTGTTATTCCCCGTCCCATCGGCGAACGTGCCGCATGAATTTGGATCTTTTCGCCCTGGCCATCATGTTCCTCGGGATTGGCGCTGGGGCTTTTGTCAAAGGACTGACCGGGTTCGGCCTGCCCCCTGTCGCGGTGCCGATTATCGCCATCTTTCTGGGCGTGGAAACGGCCGTGGTGGTGCTGACTATCCCCAATCTGGTGTCCAATGCCTGGCTGATCTGGGGCCAGCGGGCGCATCTGAAAACCACCCGTATCCGTTGGGATATTTTCATCCCGGCGGCTGTTTCGGTCATCGCCGGGGTGTGGTTCCTGCACGCCATCGATCCGCGTCAAACCGTCCAGTGGCTGGCCTTTGCGTTGGGGGTGTTTCTGATCTTCAATTGGCTGAAGCCCGACTACAAGCTGGAGGGCAAAATGGGCCGGATCACCATCCCTCTGGTGAGCCTGATCGGCGGGTTCTCTCAGGGGTCCACCGGCATGTCGGGGGCGATTTTCTCGCCGTTGTTGCTGGCGCTCAGAATCGAGAAGGGCGCGTTTGTTCTCTATAGCGGTATCCTGCTGGGTTTCTTCAATGTCTTACAACTGATCACTATGGTGCACCTGGGCATGATGACCGAGGAACGGATTCACCTTGGTCTGATCGCCGTCCTGCCGCTATTTTTGTTTCAATACTTCGGCATGCGGTTGACCGATCGCGTCTCCACAGAGACCTTCAACCGGATTGTCGTGGCGACGCTGATTGGTGTTGAGTGCAAACTGATTTGGGAAGCGGTCTTTCAATAAGCCCCTCATGAAAACGTGAGCACACACCGCCGTGATTTTTGCTAAGCTACGTCGCCTAAGGGAGAACAACATGAACCAGCCTCAAACCTTCCGATCCGGCCATTGCGTGCTTGGCCGCGCCATCAATCTGCACAATGATCGCAGCACCCACGACGCGGCGATGGATGCGCCCATCGCGCAGGGGCTTGTGTTCCTCGCCGGCGCAGCGGGTTTTGCTCTTCTATTCGGCGGGCTTCTGGCTTAGAGGTTAAACAGCGCCTCGGCGTTCTTGTTATAGATCGCGCCGCTTTCTTTGCGGGTGTCGATGATCTCTTTCAGCTTCGGCACGTTGTGCGGCATCGGCTGGTCCGTGCCGAACATCACTTTTTCCGGCCCGGCAATGTCGATCACCAAATCCAAAGCGCCTTTGTCATAGACGATCGCGTCGTAGTAAATCCGTTCCAGATACTCGCTGGGCTTGGTCTGGACCGGCATCTTCACCAGCGTTTCCACATCCCAGAACACATCCAGCCGGCCGTGAATGAACGGCAGATAGCCTCCGCCGTGTGAGGCGATCAGCTTGAAGTTCGGATACCGGTCAAGGAATCCGTCCACCGCCATGCGCGAGATTGCCAACGAGGTGTCATACATAAAGCCGCAACCCGGCATCAGAATACGCTCCCGGCCGAAATTCGCCTGGGGTGAACCATAGGGCGCCGTCGGGTGAACCAGCACCGGCAGTTTTTTGTCATCAATCGCCTGCCAGATGGGTTCGAACAGGGGATCGACCAGGTCATGCTGGCCTATGTGCGCGGTGGCAAAGACGCCGACCGCGCCGATTTCCAGTGCCCGGTCCAGTTCGGCCACTGCTTTGTCCGGATATTCCCAGGGCAGAGAGGCAAAAAAGCGGATGCGGTCGGGATAGGCGGTCTGACCGGCGGCCATCTCGTCATTGGCCAGCTGAGCCGTCTCGGCGCTGATGGCTTCACCGCCCCACTGCACATTGGGCGAGGTGAGGGAAACAATCGCCAGATCAATGCCGGCCTCGTCCATCATTGCGATCCGTTTGTCGTAGTCGAACGCCTCCGGTTCGAAGGCGCAGGCGGGGGCGCCCATCTCCATCAGATAGTCCCGGTCATCTTCCAAATGCTCCGAGGCGTAGTTCGGTGCGCCATGCTTCTTCAGCATATCCAGCCAGGCATAGCCGAACATATGGGCGTGAATATCAATAACGGTCATGTTGGTTTCTCCCCCGGGGCTCAAGTCGGCCCGGCCGGTTGGGTTTACCGGCCGGGACGCTGTTTCATTTGAATGGGCTTACTGGCGAATAGTCTTATTGGGCGTGTAGACGCGGCGCGTCCAGGAACTCTTCCGGGAAATCCGGACCCCACTGGTTGGTCAGCGCCTCTTCCGGCGCATATTCGCTGGGGACATGGTCGGAGTTAATCATATCAGAATCCGTCCAATGTTCGTGGATCCGGCCCCACGGGTCGCGCCAATAATCAAAAATCTGGCTGCCCAGCACATGCCGGCCGATGCCCCAGGCATGCTTATACTTTTCCTTGCGGATCAAATAGTCGTGGCCCATCAGCACGTCATCCACATTGGCGACCTCGAAGGACAAGTGGTTGAACTCAGCTTCGTCCGCTTGCACGGCCAGGAACACGTGGTGGTCTACATATTCCTCACCTGCATCAATGTGATTGAAGTGGGCCAGATACTCGCCCTTTTCCTTGTCGATGTAGACCGAATCCGTGAGCGCAAAGCCCACATACTCATGGTACCACTTTTGAAGCTTCGGCAGGTCGGGCGTCTTCACGACAGCGTGCGCGCTGCGTTTGATGTGCGCCGGGCCGAATTCAATGCGCTGCAGGCTGGTCCGATTTAATTTGTCGGCGCCGGTGTTCAACAACACATCCGGGATCGGCAGGGGATCCAGTTGCTTCATGCCGGCAATGACTTCGATCTGGCGGCCATCAGGATCGGTGAGGCGCACCCGCTTTCCGCCTCCGGGCTCATCCACCTCCTCGATATCCGAGGCGCCGTCCATTTTGGCGAGCTCTTTCAGGTCATCTTCATTCCGCGCATGGAAGGCAATTCCGACAAAGTCAGGATCGCCAAGTTCCGTGACATGAATCGTATGATCGCCGTCAGTCCCCCGCATGAATAGTTTATCTTTTGTGCGTTCCGACCGGACCATGCCGAAGTCTATGAGAAATTCTTCCATTCGGTCCAAATCCGGCGCTTTCAAGCGTCCGTAAGCGATATCGGTGACTTTGACCATGATGATCCTCCCTGCTGCAAATCTATGTCAATTTACCTACCTGATCCGTCCCAATCCACCATGTTCCCGGCCTGATTTCAACCTTCGAAATTAGGTGAAGCAGGCAGCTCTGTGATAGCCTTGTAAGGCTATGACGGAACTCAAGAAATCCGAACTGACCCAGTTTAAAAATCGGCTGGAAGAGGACTTGGCGTCGATCCGGCGTCTGACTGAGGCGACCCAGGCCGACCGTAAGCCGGTGGAGCTGGATCAGACAACCCAGGGGCGCTTGTCCCGCATGGATGCCATGCAGGTGCAGGAAATGGCGTTGGAACAGGAACGCCGGCGCGAAGTCGAGGTGCATAAGATCGAGGCGGCCCTTGGGCGGATTAAGGATGGGGAGTTCGGCTACTGCGTCACCTGCGGCGAGGATATCGAGAAAAAGCGGTTAAATTTCGATCCGGCGACGCCGCGATGCCTAGCCTGTGCGCAGGGGTAGAGTATTAGCCGCTCGCAGGTCCCTGCGGCATAACCACCAGAATCTAAGTGTCAGCAGACAGACCGATACAATACTCGCAATCAAAACAGCCTCCTGGATTCCGATCGCTCCCCGGCCATAGGTATGGCTGAGCAGCCACGCGCCCGGCATCATGATAATCAGATAGGAGACGGTGTGCATGGCCGCCGGAACCCAAGTTTCCGACCGGCCACGCAGTGCATGGGCCATGACCGATTGGCCGGCGTCCGCGACAAGGATAAATGCGACCAGGACGATCAGGGGCGCTGCAGCGGCGATAAGTTCCGGATCGGTGGAATAGATGCCGGCAATATCCTCGGAGAACGTGACCAGAAGTATCCCGGCCAGAATCATGGTGATGGTCGAAAGACCCAATCCCGTCCAGCCGGCGAAGGCCATGTCACGGGTGTCGCGCCGGCCATGGGCGTTGCCCACGCAGACGGCGGTGGCAGTCCCGATGCCGAGCGCGATCATAAAAATTAGCGCCAGCATGTTAAATGAGATCGAGAAGGCGGCGAGGGGGATCGTGCCCAACAACCCGGCAAAGAAATTCATGCTAGAGAAGGCGGCTGATTCGATGCCGTTCGATGCACCGGCACTGTAACCGATACGGCGCTGATGAACCCAGGAGGACCAGGGCTGGCGCTTAAACTGACGCACGCCGTATGTCTCGCCGTCCGCCAGCCGCCAGATGTAGGTGAGGATCACCGGAACGCTGACCACTCTAACAGCCAGCGTTGCCCAGGCCGAGCCGGCAGCGCCCATGGCGTCAAACCCCAGATTGCCGTAGATGAGCATCCAATTGAGCAGGACATTCAAAAGATTGGCCCCGATCATAATGAACATGCCGGGTTTGGGGCGTTTCAGGCCCTCCAGAAAAAATGCGCTGGTGATATAAAGCAGCATGACCGGCGTGCTGTAGCCGATGATCCGGATCACTTCGCCGCCGCCCCTGGAAAGCTCCGCGCTTTGTCCGGTCAGCAATAGAAATTCCTCGCCGTAGAGGGACGCGATTAAACCCGTCATGCCGATCAGGAAGGCGTATCCGAGGGACCGGTGCCAGACTGCACCGCAGTTTTCCGGCGTGCCAGCACCCACATTGTGGGCGGTGCGCACCAGTGTCCCGATCAATAGGCCGATGGCGGTCACCATAATGAACATCATGGGCGCCAGGCCGATGGCTTGAAACGCCAGTTCCTCCGCGGCGTATCGGCCCACCATAATGGCGTCAACGATCATCATGGTCAGCATCCCGGCGCGGGCGAAGATCACCGGGATGGCGAGCCGGATAAGCTCACCAGCATGCCGCGCCGTGGTGGCGAGGAAGGGTTCCCGGGGAATTGCGGTCTGCGACACGCTTGGCGGGTATCCTACCGGTCGTCGGGGGACCCTAGGAAATGCCGCTTGCCCACATCAATGCCGGCGTTGCGCAGTAGTCCGTGCGCCGTTGTGGAGTGGAACAGCACCTGCGGGATGGCGAAATGCAGCAGGAAGTCCCGGCAGGTGAAGTCCAGCAGTGCGAGGCGGGTCTGCACCTGCATCGCGGCATCTTCCCGACCGGCCAGCAGGCTGACATCGACGCCGCGCACAAAATCCCGCGCGGTTTTGATCCGCACCTTCAAATCCTCGAAACTGGATTCGTCATCGGCGAATTCCGGCACATCGATATCGGCCAATTTGGCCATGGCCTGACAGGCGTGAAAACTGGCGCGCTGAACTTGCTGGGTATAGGTAAACATGTCCGGGGCAAGGCGGCTTTCCAGGATGGTCGCCGGGTCCACATTGTTATCCCGGCAGTGTTTGATGGCCATATCGATTTCCGTGGCCTGGGCGGCCAGGGTTTGGCTGAACAACGGAACGGCGATTTGGTCGAGGCTGGTGGACATCATTTTCTCCCTGGATAGCGGTAAACCGATCAATTTCCTTATCACACTTCGTATGCCGGGAAACGCAGTTTCCTGCGGTTTTGTGATCAAAATTCATAAAAATTGGGGGGTGCCAGTGAAAAAGACTGGATATGCACACAATCGTCCCCACCTCTAGGGCTGGATATGCAGGTAACCATTCCCCTTTCTAGGTTTAGAAATTGGGACACTTTAAGGGAATTGATGATATGGCTTTTCTAAACAGCATGAAAATTTCGATCAAACTGCCGGGTGTCTTGTTGGCCCTGTCCTTAATTGCGATCCTGGGAACAGGCATTGGCGGATACTACGAGGGCCGCGTCGAACTTCTCAATGCCGCTGAGAGTAAGATGACGGCCTTATTGCAGACCAGAAAATCTTCGATTGAACAGTATTTGGCCTCGATCAGTTCCGATCTGCGGTTCCAGGCGGAAAACCCGAACGTGAAAGACGCTTTGGTGGAATTCACCAAGGCTTGGAAAGAGATGGGGAGCGGCCAGACGGAAACGCTGCAAAAGCTCTACATCACCGAGAATCCTAATCCCACGGGAGAAAAGGAAAAATTGGACTTTGCGCCGGACGGATCGGTCTACAGCGCTGTCCACAAGGCCTATCATCCTTGGATCCGGCAGTTTTTGCAGGAGCGTGGCTATTACGACATTTTCCTGTTCGATACGGACGGCGATCTTGTCTACACGGTGTTCAAGGAGTTGGACTACGCGACAAACGTCATGAACGGGAAGTATAAGGACACGGATCTGGGCAACGCTTTCCGCGGCGCGATGAAGTTAAAACAGGGCGAACAAGCTTTCTTTGATTTCAAACCTTATGCCCCCAGCAATGGCACCCCGGCGAGTTTTATTTCAACACCGATTTACCAGGGTGGCGCCGTCAACGGCGTCCTGGTTTTCCAAATGCCGATCGACCGGATCAACCAAGTCATGCAAGTGACTGCCGGCATGGGCAAGACCGGCGAAACTTATATCGTGGGCGCGGACAAGTTCATGCGCAGCGATTCCCGCTTCAGTAAGGAATCCACTATTCTGAAAGTTAAGTCCGAAGGTGAAACGACAACAGCCGCCCTTGCCGGTAAGACCGGTCTGACCGTGGTAAATGACTATCGGGGGATTCCCGTGATGTCCGCCTACGCGCCCGTCAAATTCCAGGGCACCACGTTTGGCCTCCTGGCGGAAATCGATATGTCGGAGGTTCTGGAACCCGTTAATCAGGTCCGCAACATTATGGCGATAATTGCGGTCGTCACCTTGCTGATCGTTGCTGGTCTCGGGTTTCTGTTCTCGCGAGGCATCTATGCGCCTATTACAGAAATGACAGAAGCGATGAGCACGTTGGCCGATGGGGATACCACTATTGATATCCCGGCTACGGACCGAAGTGATGAAATCGGTGACATGGCGAATGCTGTGCAGGTCTTTAAAGACAACGCGATAGAGAGTGAGCGGCTCGCCGAGGAAGCCGAGAAACAGCGCCGCATCGCCGAGGAGCAGGCGGAGAAACAACGCGAGGCAGAAGCTCGGGCGCAAGAAGAGGAGCTGAACCGGCAAAAGGCCGAGCAGGACGCCGAAGCCCAACGCCAGCGCGACGAAGTCGAGCGCCAGCGTGAGCAGGCCGAGGCGGAGACCCGCCGTCAGCAGGAACAGGCTGAGGCCGAAGAACGTCAGAAGGCAGAGGTAGAGGCGTTGCGCCGGGCGGAAATGAACCAGCTGGCCGATGATTTCGAGGCTCAGGTCATGTCCGTGGTGGGGTCGGTCTCTAATTCCTCGAATCTGATGGAGGATACCGCCGGCAACATGGCCAATATCGCCAATGAAGCGGAGTCGGAATCCGCCGGGGTGGCGGCGGCGGCTGAGCAGGCGTCCAATAATGTGCAGACGGTTGCCACGGCGGCGGAAGAACTATCAGCGTCGATTAAGGAAATTTCCGAGCAGGTGGCGCGTTCCACCACCATCTCCACCGATGCCGTGCAGCAAGCGCTCAACACCAATGAAAAGGTGCAGGGCTTGGCTGCAGCAGCAGACAAGGTCGGCGAAGTGATCGAGTTGATTAACGACATCGCGAGCCAAACCAATTTGCTGGCTCTCAATGCCACGATCGAGGCCGCTCGGGCCGGTGAGGCGGGCAAGGGGTTTGCCGTTGTGGCTTCCGAGGTCGGTAATTTGGCCAATCAGACGGCCAAGGCCACCGAGGAGATCGCCGCTCAAGTCGCCAGCATTCAGGGGGCGACCGGCGAATCCGTGACGGCGATCGAAGGGATTACCGAAACCATCAATAATATCAGCGAAATCGCAACGACCATCGCCTCGGCCGTCGAGGAACAGGGCGCCGCGACCCAGGAAATCGCTCGCAATGTGGAACAGGCTGCTGCCGGTACGCGTGAAGTGACGGCGACTATATCTTCCGTTAGCGAAAAAGCGTCGACCACTGGCGCCGCGGCGACTGAAGTGAAGGAATCTGCGAAAAAGCTGAGCGAGGAGTCGCAAAACCTCAGCGACGTCGTGCAAGGGTTCTTGGCGACGGTCCGGACGGACAGTGGCTCATCGGAGCAATTGGAACAAGAGGCCGATGAGAAAGCCGCCTAAAGTTTCAAGAACAGACGTGAAAGGCGGCCTTCGGGCCGCCTTTTTTTATCCCGCTTCAGCCTGGCGGGAGTGCCGCTTCCGCTCGTGTGGATCGAGAAAGCGTTTGCGCAGACGGATCGATGTCGGGGTGACTTCGACCAATTCATCATCCCCTATATAAGAGATGGACTTGTCGAGCGTCATCCGAAGCGGCGGGGTCAGGTCTACCGCATCATCCTTGCCGGCGGCGCGGATATTGGTGAGCTGCTTCGCCTTTAAGGGGTTCACTTCCAAGTCCTGGCCCTTGGCGTGTTCGCCAATGATCATGCCGCCATAGACTTTTTCCTGCGGACCGATGAACAATGGGCCGCGTTCTTCCAAATTCCAGAGCGCATAAGCCACCGCCTTGCCGTCGTTCATGGAGATCAGCGTACCGTTCCGCCGGCCCCCGATCGCACCCTTGTAGGGTGCATAACCGTGGAACAGCCGGTTCATCACGCCGGTACCCCGCGTGTCGGTCATGAATTCCCCGTGATAGCCGATGAGCGCGCGGGAGGGCGCGTGGAAGGTGAGGCGTGTCTTGTCACTTCCCGACGGCCGCATTTCCATCAGCTCGGCTTTGCGCTGTGCGAGCTTTTCCACCACCGTGCCCGAGTATTCCTCGTCAACGTCGATCACCACTTCCTCGATGGGTTCGGTTCGCTGGCCGGTCTCCGGGTCTTCTTGATACACAACCCGCGGGCGGCTGATGGACAGCTCAAATCCCTCCCGGCGCATGGTTTCAATAAGGACGGAAAGCTGAAGTTCCCCCCGCCCGGCGACTTCGAACGCATTCATGTCTTCGGTGCGGCTGACGCGAAGCGCCACATTCCCCTCGGCCTCTTGCTGCAACCGGTCCCAGATCACCCGGGAGGTTACCTTGGAGCCTTCCTGACCCGCCAGTGGCGAGTCATTGATGGAAAACGTCATGGCGAGTGTTGGCGGATCGATCGGTTGAGCGTCCAGGGGCGCATCGACCTCTGGCGCGCAGAGCGTGTCTGAGACCGTGGCGTCCTGGATGCCGGCAACGGCGACAATATCGCCGGCGGAGGCCTCGTCCACGGGCGCTCGTTCCAGGCCCCGGAACGCCAACAGCTTGGTCACCCGGGTTTGCTCGACATTCTCGCCGTCCCGGTTCAGCACCTTGATATTCATATTGCGGGTCAGGACGCCGGACAAGATCTTGCCGGTGAGGATGCGGCCCAGATAAGGGTCGGCCTCCAGCGTGGTCGCCAACATGCGGAAAGGTTCATCAGGTTGGACGTCGGGCGCCGGCGTGTGCTTGACGATTAGATTGAACAGGGGCGCCATGTCGTCCATGGGCCCTTCAGGATTATCCGCCGCCCAGCCGTTCTTGGCCGAGGAAAATAGTGTCGGGAAATCCAGCTGGTCGTCGGTCGCATCCAGGGCGGCGAACAGATCAAAGACCTCGTCATGGACTTCGTGGGCGCGCTGATCGCTGCGGTCCACCTTGTTAATCAGCACAATTGGCTTAAGACCAAGGCCGAGCGCCTTCGACAGCACGAATTTGGTCTGCGGCATGGGGCCCTCGGCAGCGTCCACCAGCACCACCACGCCGTCCACCATGGTCAGGATGCGCTCCACCTCGCCGCCGAAATCAGCGTGACCCGGTGTGTCGACGATGTTGATGCGTACGCCTTCCCACTCGACCGAGGTGCACTTGGCCAGGATGGTGATGCCGCGTTCCCGCTCGATATCATTGGAATCCATCGCGCGCTCAGCCACCTGCTGGTTCTCGCGGAACGTACCGCTTTGTTTCAGCAGGCAGTCGACAAGCGTGGTTTTGCCATGATCGACATGGGCGATGATTGCGATGTTGCGGATATCCATTTTTGTCTCTCTCTGGCCGGATGGCCGGGGGTTATATCCTGCCCTGAAAATTTGGCAAGGCGTCATGGTGCAATTCGGCTTTTCCTGGCGGTTCTGGTGAGTATGATGTCGCCTAACGTCATCGATAAATTGAAGATGGCCCCGCAACAGACACGTCGAGGAGAGTGGAACAATGAAGGGCAAGATTGCATTCGAAGAGCACATGGCGATCCCGGAGACCTTGGAGGAAACCAAGGCGTTTGCCGGTGATTCCGGAAAATGGGATGAATTCCAGAGCGAGCTTCTGGATATGGATGACCATCGGCTGGAACTGATGGACAAGACCGGGATCGAGTTCGCCATCCTCTCCAATAACGCGCCGGGTGTCCAAGGCATCCGCGACGTGAACAAAGCCGTCGAAGTGGCCAAGAAAGCCAACGATGCGATGGCGGAAGCTGTACAGCGCCACCCTGACCGCTACGCGGCCATGGCCTGCCTTCCCATGCACAATCCAGATGTCGCTTCCGAAGAGCTGACCCGGTGCGTCAAGGAGCTCGGCTTCGTGGGCGCCATGGTCAACGGCTTCCAGGAAATTGGCGACGGCGACAATGTGTTATACCTGGACGAGGACATGATCCGGCCGTTCTGGGGCACAGTGTCCGAACTGGACGTGCCATTCTACCTGCATCCCCGGATGCAGCTCGCCTCCCGCGCGCCCATCTATGACGGCCATCCTTGGCTGAAAAGTGCGCCCTGGGGCTTCGCGGTCGAGACCTCCATCCACTCTTTGCGGATGTGCGGCTCGGGCATGTTCGATGAGTATCCGAACCTGAAAATTGTCATCGGCCACCTGGGTGAACACATCCCCTACGATCTGTGGCGCCTCGACGCCCGCATGCGCTTCTCGCGCCGCGCCTATCGCGGCAACCGGCCGTTGGGCGAATATTTCCTGGATCACTTCCTGATCACTACGTCCGGTAACTTCCAGGACCCGGCCTTCAGGTGCTGCTTGGAAGTGGTTGGTGTCGATCGCATGTTCTTCTGCGCTGACTATCCGTTCGAACGGATGGAAGATGCCGCCGACTGGTACGACGCCACCGACGTCATCTCCGAAGAGGATAAGCTTAAGATCGGCCGCACCAACGCGATCAAGCTGTACAATCTCGATTTGGAGTAGGGGCTTACACCTCCCCTTGATGGGGGAGGTCGAGCGCGCACAGCGTCACGAGGGAGGGGGTGCTACCCAGCCCCCCTCACCGTATCGATAATCCCCTCGGGATCATCAATCTTATTCCCCCGCCAGGCGACCGACTGATCCGGGCGGATCAAGGCCATGTCGGCTTCGTAGAGATCGCGGATGTCCTCGCCGGGCACGTCCAATATCTGAAGGGGCAGGCCAGCCGAGGCGGCCGCTTTTTCTAAATCGTTCGATCCGCCTGCACCCGCAAGTCTGAGCAACGTGAATTCTTGTCCAAACGCGTCATAGAGCGAGCGATCCTCGTCCAACCAGGTGTGGGGTGCGCGGCCACCGGGGCAGGCTGACGGCACATATTCGTTAACCAGATCGGGCGGCGGATCCGTGCCGTCCGGTACTATGATGGGGGAGGCGTCGAACCGGGTGCCGAAGGTGATGCCGGGAATATTGAATTCCGTGCGGCCGTGATTGCCGAAATATTCGCCGGCTTCCGCCCGCAATTTTTCCCCTTCGGGGGTTTGATCTTCCAGGTGCGGCGAGGGTTTAAACAAGCCCAAGGAATCCGCAAACCCGCGGGCATAGTTGGTGTTGCGCACCGCGCCCGGATGGCGTTCCAGGTGATAGGAGGCGAGGAGGTGATCACCGCCCCATCCCTTGATCCGGGCGGCCAGCTTCCAGCCTAGGTTGACCACGTCCTCCACCGCTGTGTTATAGCCGAGCCCGCCTGTCGGCGTGAACAGATGCGCCGCGTCGCCGGCAATGAATAACCGGCCTTCCGATAGTTTCTCCGCGACCAGGGTAAAGCCGGCGGTCCAGGACGACCGGGTGATAATTTCGTGGTCGACTTCCCGGCCCATGCATTGGGCGAACATGGTGCGCGCCAGCGTTTCTGAGATATTGTCCTTGTCTTCGCCGGGTTTGAGTTGGGTGTGGAAGACAAATTCCTCCTTGCCATCCAAGGCGACGAAAAAACAGCGCCGATCCACATGGACATTCACATGCATCCAGCCGGGATCACCCGCCATCGCGTCATAGATATGCGGGGAGCGGAGGTAGATCGCGTGCATATGGCCGCCGACAAAATCCCGTTCCGCGCCGGTTTCGCCCTGGTATTTGATGCCCAGGTGCTGGCGGACGAGGCTTCGGGGACCATCGCAGCCCACTAGATATTTCCCGGTGACCGTGATCTCGCCGTCCGGTCCCTCCGCCGTGGCGGAGACGTGATCGCCGTGATCAGCAATGGCGGTCACCCGATGTTCATAACGGAGATCGTTACTCGGGCGCTTCTTGGCGTGTTTGTAGAGGACCTTCTCCACATACATTTGGGAGACCCGATGCGGCAGTTCAGCCGCGCTCCAAGAACCGGATAGTGTTTTGGCCAGGTCCCGCGCCTTGGCAGCGGACGGTAGCTGAAACCGCGCTAGCTCGAACGTGCTGAAGCGCGTGTAATAGACAATGTCTGTCGGGTAATTGGGCGGCATGCCCTCACTCCGCACCTCGTCGGCGAAGCCTAGGCGGCGAAAATGCTCCATGGTCCGGGCCTGGGTGGCGTTGGCCTGAGGATTGATGGAAGTTGCCTCGTCCTGGTCCAGCAAAATGACCGGGATATTTCTTAAGCCCAGCTCATTCGCCAGGGTCAGGCCGGCGGGACCGCCGCCGACAATGATGACATCGGTGTCCAGGTTGCTCATATTCTCTATGCGCCTATTTAGCGCCGTCAATGATGATCCGGCTGATGATGTAGTCGCCACCGTGATTGTTCACAGCGAATCCATCAAAGGCGTTCCGGAAGGATTGATCGGTCGACTTCATGATCTGCTTGCCGTCTACGCTGATTCTCATCTCGCCGAATTGATCCCGGGTCCACGATATGGCGTGGGTTTTCTTGTCTTCCAGGCTGATGGCGGCATTGTGGGTATCTATGATGCCGCTGCCGCGAGACGACACGCGCAATAGTTCGAACGACGGGTTCTTGCCGGTGTGATAGCGCAGACGGTAGCCCGCCTCCCGGTTGCCGCCTTGATAAGGGCCGATTTCCAAAAAGCCCTCATTCTTCCAGCTTGTCAGCTCCAGATTGATGGAAAAGGCATTGGTGATGTTCTTGGCGGTGTGGATCGCCGCCACGGGAAGTGACGTATTCTGCGGTGATTGGGATGATCCGCCGCTTTGTCCGCCACCCAACGCCTGGTTCAGGATCGCGCCCAGCAGTTGCGCGGCAGGATCAGCCTTTTGAGAACCGCCGCTTGAGCTATTGGTGGAAGTAGAGGTGCTGTCGAAAAAGCCGCGAAGACCGAAATTCCGCTCGATCCGGTATTGGCCCTTGGTGACCTTCCAAACCGGGTTCTGCGTGAAATCCCCGTCGCTGAAATCGTCTTTGAGTAGGGAGACTCGCCAGGGATTGTCGTAGCGCCGGGCCAGGTCTCGGAGATCGCGGAGGAATTGCGGACTGGCCGCCCGGTCTCGTTCCGCCTGACTGATCAGTTTGTTCAACTCATCCACCAACTCTTCATTGGGTTTATTCGCCGTCGTTGATTGCGGCGCGTTTGGATTTGTCCAGGACGGATAGGTCGTCGTCTGCGCCTGAACGACGGAGACGGAGACGGCGCTGGCCAGTATGGCAGCAGCGGCAATGGTCATTATACGATAGGTGTATTGTGTCATGCGGATGTCTCCCTGAAGCCGTGGTGCATGAAGGCCCAGCAGTATAAATGTCCGGCCCAGGGAATTCCAAGATTTGTTGGGAGCTTGTTCGTTGCACAGATGACTTTCGGCGCGTACAAAAAACGCTGGATCAGGGGAGAAAATTTATGGCTGATGCACCAATCAAACTCGTATCCATGGCCGAACCCGGTGTGATCGTCGAAGGCATCGGCGGTGGCGGGATGATCCTGCGCTCGCCGCAGGAATTGGGGGCCTATCCGGACAGCCAAAGCGATTGGATCGCGGAATGGGCGGCGAAGACGCCGGAAACCACGTTTGTTGCGGACCGGTCGGGCGCAGATGGGGATTGGCGGCGGGTGGGCTATGCCGATTTCTTCCAGCAAGTGAAGTGCATTGGCCAGGCGGTTCTTAATCGCGGTCTGTCCGTGGACCGGCCCGTGATGATTCTATCTGATGCGAGCGTCAATCACGCGCTGTTAAATTATGGTGCCATGCATGTTGGCGTTCCGGTGACACCGGTGTCGGCGGCCTATTCCCTCATGTCCCAGGATTTCGGCAAGCTGAAGTACATCCTGAGCGTGGTGACCCCTGGTCTGATCTATGTGGAAGACGGTTCCAAGTTCGCCAAGGCGCTCAGCAGTGTCGATCTGGACGGTGCAGAAGTCGTGGTCGCGCAAAATCCGCCGGACGGAATGGATGTAACCGCGTTCGATGACCTTCTCTCTGTCGCGCCGACCGAAGCCGTGGACGAGGCGGCGGCCAAGGTCGGGCCGGACACGATTGCCAAGTTCCTATTTACCTCCGGCTCTACCGGGCAGCCGAAGGGCGTGATCAATACACAGAGAATGCTGTGTTCCAACCAGCAAGGTATGGCTCAGGTGTGGACATTCCTGGAGGATCATCCGCCGGTGACGGTCGACTGGTTGCCCTGGAACCACACGTTCGGTGGCAATCACAATATCAACATGATGCTGCGGAACGGCGGTACCATGTATATTGATGCCGGTAAGCCGGCGCCCTGCTTAATCGAACAGACTGTCGCCAACCTGAAAGAAATTTCGCCGACGCTTTACTACAATGTGCCTCGGGGTTTTGACATGTTGCTGCCGTTCATGGAGAAGGACCCGGCCCTCCGCGACAATTTCTTCAAGGACCTGGACGTGATCTTCTATGCGGCGGCTGCGCTCACCCAGCAAGCGTGGGAGCGGATCGAAAATTTGTCCGTTCAGTCTTTGGGCGAGAAGGTGATGCTGGTATCCGGCTGGGGCGCGACGGAAACCGCGCCGGACTGCACCCATGTCCATTGGCCGATCTCCAAGGCCGGTGTGATCGGCGTGCCGATCCCCGGCACCGAGCTGAAGCTCATCCCCAATGAAGAGAAGCTGGAAATCCGGGTGCGTGGCCCCAATGTCATGCCCGGCTATTGGAAGAACGAGGAACTGACCGCCGAAATGTTCGATGAAGACGGGTTTTACTGCATCGGCGATGCCGTGAAATTCGAGGACCCGGACCGGCCGGAGAAAGGCATCGTGTTCGATGGCCGGGTATCGGAGAATTTTAAATTGTCGTCCGGCACGTGGGTATTTGTCGGCGGCTTGCGCACCAATGTGGTGAATGCCGTCCAAAACATCATCCAGGATACCGCCATTGCCGGCCAGGACGAGGCGGAACTCGGCATTTTGGTTTTTCCGAATATCGCGGGATGCCGGGCCCTGTGTCCCGATTTGGCAGCCGATGCGTCGCTGGCCGAGGTGATTGCCCGGCCCGAAGTGCGAGACGCGCTGAAAGCCGGTCTTCAGGCCTATAACACCGAGCATCCCGGCAGCAGCACACGTATCAAACGCGCTCTGCTGATGGATGAACCGCCTAACATTGACGCCAATGAAATCACGGACAAGGGGTATCTCAATCAGCGGGCGGTGATCGCCCGCCGGGCGGCCTTGGTGGAAAAACTCTACAGCGACGACGAAGCGGTCATTTTGATCGATTAGCGGTGAGGCGCTGAGCGGGTCCGATCACCAGAAGGAGACAGCGCCAAGGAACCTGTGCGTGGAACCTTGGTTCCGGCTTGGCGGAACTATACTGTTTCCGCATACCGGTGTCAGTTGGGAACTGTTGGTGGTCCCGGATTGTGAGAAATTTCGCGATCCAAAAAAACTGCTGATTAAGGTTCTAGCGCTGGCGCAATTTTCTTGATCGTCTGAATTCGTTCCGCGTCGCTGTACGGGATCGTTTTGCCAACGCCCCAGACGGGGCCTGGCCAAGCCTCGTCCGTTCGCCGGCGTGACAGAACGTGTACATGGAGCTGCGGCACAATATTACCGAGCGCACCTACATTGATCTTATCGGTCTCGAAGAGTGTGGCGAGAGTTTTGGAAGCGGCCGATATTTCTGTCATCAACTGCAACTGGTCCGCCTCGGCCAAATCATGGACTTCGATAATGTCCGGCCGCATGGGCACCAGGACCAGCCACGGATAGCGGCTATCATTCATGAAAAGGACCTGGCTGAGCGCCAGGTCCTTTATCGGATAGGTGTCCGCGGCCAAGCGGGGATGGAGTGTAAACCCCCCGCCCGTTGCCGCGTCCGAGCTTGGCATTATTTGCCGAACAGGCCCTTGATGCCGTCGGTGGCTTTCTTGGCAGCGTCACCGACGCCTTCAGCCGCACCGCCCGCACCTTCGGTAACGGACTTCATGGCGGCGCCCGCGCCTTCGCTGACGCCCTTCACGGCGCCGTCCACCATACCGCCGACCTTTTTGAACATTTCGGTCGCGGATTTGGTGAGGTCGCCCATCATGGCGTCAATCACGGCGTCCTAAACCTTGGGGATCAGCACGGCGGCGATTTCTTCCGGCGGCAGACCGTTTTCTTTCTTGCCGATATTATCGAGCGAGATGGAGAACGGCGGCAGGGATTGGTCAAGCTTCAGGCCTTCATGAGCGACCGCCTTGACCTTCACATCGGTCATGCGGAATTTCTCGATGATCAGCTTCTTTTGCGGACCGTCGCTGGAGGACGACGCCGGCGCGCTGCTGGAACCGCCGCCGCTATTGGCCTTTACGAACGCATCAACATTGTTCTGGATGGCGATGAAGTTGGAAGTCTTGAGCGATTCCTTCACCGATTCACTGGCTTTCAACGGATTGAAGCTGAACTTGTTGAACTCGGCGATGACATCCGGCGCATTGATCAAAATTTCGTTGATCACAATGGTGTCGCTGGTGATCGTGCCGGTGTCGATCTTGACGCTGATATTATCCAGCTGGAAGGCGTGAGACGTCTTAAAGCCGGCCGGATTGCCAATTTTCAGCCCCGAGAGCGACGCCTCACCGGAGGTTAGAGACAGATCAACCTTGGCCAGCTTCACTTCGGATTTGGTCAGCTTGGGCCCCATTTCCTCGACGGCGGTTTTGATAATATCGCCGGAAAACAGAAACACGCCCGCGACAACGGCGACGACAATGACGATCACGCCGCCGATACCATACATAAGTCCTTTTTTCATTATGCTCTCCTGAGTTTGGGTGCCGCTAAAGGTAAAGGTGGCAGCATTGTTTGTCAGTTTCTTTCATAAATTGCAGCTTATTTACCGCTTAAATTTTGATCCCTAAGAGCCGTGCCGCATTTTTTCCAAGAATAGCATCCTGGTCTGCTTTTGAAATACTCTTGGCACTACGTACAAATTCATAGGGCTTTTTTTCGCCGAACGGGTAATCGGTGCCCATGACAATGTGGCTAATGGGCGTTTTGGTCGCCAGAAATTCCAGCATATCGATGTTAAACACGACGGACTCATAATAAAATTTGCGGAGATAGCCGCTAATGCTTCGCTTTAGGACCCCGCCATCGCTGCCGGACTTGTACGCATGGTCCTGACGGCCGGCGTAATAGGGCAGATAGCCGCCGCCATGGGCAACGAGAACTTTTAGTTTGGGGAACTTGTCCATGACGCCTTCGTAAATGAGCGAAGACATGGCCAGAGTTTCCTCGTAGGGCTGGCCTACGGTGAAAGCCATCCCATGCTTGCGCAGCCGTTCATCGGAATTGCCGGCCGGGTGGATGAAAATCGGTGCGTTCAGCTGCTCCGCTTTACGCCAGAACGAATGGAACTTTTTATCTCCAAGCTCCAAACTTCCGAGGATAGTCGGAATTTGTACACCGCGGATGCCAAGCTTGTTCACCAGGCGGTCCAATTCTCTGACCGCGCGCGCCGGGTCTTGCAGCGGCACAATGCCGAGGCCGGTCAGCCGGTCCGGGTGTTTGTCCACCGCCTCCGCCACCGTGTCATTGGCCTGCCGGACAATCTTTGCCGCCGTCGCGCCATCCGCCCAGGTCGTGTTGTGATGGATCAGGCTGGGCGAGATAACCATCATGTCAACGCCCATCTTGTCCATGTCCTTGATGCGGAGATCGTTGTTCACCATCCGCGCCATGGTCTCTTCGGATTTCTTGGCGTTGCCCAGGCTCGTCTTTTTGCCGAGTCCGATGCGGGCGTGCAGCGTGTGTTTCGCGGTCAGCGCAAAAATCTCCGGATTCACGATGTGTCCGTGGAAATCGATGATGAAAGGCCGCTTCGGCTTGCCGCGCGCCGGCGCTTTTTTCTTTTTTACCTTGGTGGATTTACGGGCCGCCATAATGTTCTCCCCTGGTGACGGGATAGTTTAATCGGCGGTGTCCGGTTCCGGGACTCTTTTTTGAACGAATGTTAGAGCGTCTGTTCCTTGGTTTTCAGGAAGCGGATGTCGGGGAAGTCCTCGCTGGCCCGGTCCAGGTGCCAGGCATTTCGCGCCAGAAACACCGGCGCCGAGTCATGATCGTCGGCAATCGCGGCGGAATTGGCGTCGATAAATTTCTTGAGCGTCTGCGGATTGTCCGCTTCGACCCAGCGGGCGGTGTAAAGGGATGTGCTCTCAAATCGGACCGGCACGTCATATTCGGTGCGGATGCGGTCGGCCAGAACATCGAACTGTAGCCCGCCGACAACGCCGACGATCCAGTCCGATCCGATCCGGGGTTTAAACACGCTGGCCGCGCCTTCTTCGGCCATTTGCTGGAGCGCCCGGCCGAGATGTTTGGCCCGCATCGGGTCTTCCGGGCGAACAGTTTGCAGTAGTTCGGGTGCAAAGCTGGGAATGCCAGAAAAGACTATTTCTTCACCTTCGGTCAACGTGTCGCCGATCCGCAAGTTGCCGTGGTTCGGTATGCCGATAATGTCGCCGGCCCAGGCCTCCTCCGCCGTTTCACGGTCCTGAGCCAGGAACAGCACCGGATTGTGCAAGTTGATGGCCTTGCCGCTGCGGACGTGATGTAGCTTCATGCCGCGCTTGAAGTGTCCCGACGACAGACGGAAAAAGGCGATCCGGTCCCGGTGTTTGGGATCCATATTAGCTTGGATCTTAAAGACGAAACCGCTGACTTTATTTTCGTCCGGGGTAATTTCCCGGCTGTCGGATTTGTGCGGCCGGGGTGAGGGGGCCATACCGGCGACACCGTCCAGCAACTCCCGGACGCCGAAGTTGTTAATCGCGCTGCCGAAAAAGACTGGGCTTAAATGTCCTTCGCGATAGGAGTCCAGATCGAACTCCGGACAGAGACCTTTCGCCATCTCCACATCTTCGCGGAGCTTCGCGGCGACATCAGCGCCTAGTGCATCTTCGAGGCCAGGGTCGTCCAGCCCGTTGAAACTGATAATCTCTCCTTCAGAGCCGTCGACACTGCCGGTCGCGTGACCCTTGGGCATGAGAATGAGTCGGTCGCCAAGAATATCGTAGCAGCCCTTAAAGTCGCGACCCATGCCGATAGGCCAGCTTGCCGGCGTAACATCCAGGGCCAGGGTCTGTTCTATTTCGTCCAGTAGCTCGAACGGATCGCGGCTTTCCCGGTCCAGCTTGTTGATAAAGGTGATAATCGGCACATCGCGGAGCCGGCACACTTCGAACAGTTTGCGGGTCTGCTGTTCGATGCCCTTCGCGGCGTCGATGACCATGACCGCGGAATCCACCGCCGTCAGTGTCCGGTAGGTATCCTCGCTAAAATCCTCGTGGCCCGGCGTATCCAGCAGATTAAAGGTCCGGCCGTCATAGTCGTAGGTCATGACCGACGACGCGACGGAAATGCCACGCTCCCGCTCGACCTTCATCCAGTCGGAATGGGCCCGCCGGGCATCGCCTCGGGCCTTAACGGCGCCGGCCATCTGGATGGCGCCGCCGAATAGTAGCAGTTTTTCGGTGAGCGTTGTTTTGCCCGCATCTGGATGGGAGATGATGGCAAATGTCCGCCGGGTTTCAATATGTTGGGTCAGGGCGTTCATGGGTCGTGGCGAAAAGAGATATGTGGTCAAACAGGGCCGAAGCCGGCGGAGAGCAATACAGGCTGGTCCGCACGAATACCAGAGGAAAGTAAGCTTGGACCCGTCAGTGCCGGCGGCGCTTTTCCATAAAGCTGTAGCGGCTGTCGGAGGTGATCGTGACGTCGATATCCTCCCCGTCACGCCGGAGATTCAGGGTTACATCAACCCCGGCTTCGCCGACCGACCAAAGCTTTCTGTAAAGCTCCGGCAAGGTCTGGACGTCTTCATCCTCAATGCCCGCGATCAAGTCGCCGGCCTCCACGCCCGCGACGTCCGCCGGTCCGTCATCAATGATGCCCGAAACAAACAGCCGGCCCATGGCCTCGGCTGTATACATGCCAAGCCAGGGGCGATGAGGTGCCTGCGCCAGGCCGGTTGAGACCAGGTCGTCGTAGATCGGCTTGAGAAGGTCTATCGGGACAAACATATTGCCGGGGCTGTCGCTCCGGTCGTCCTCCGCATCATTGACCCAGAGGGAGCCGATACCGCAAAGGGTGCCATCCTGACGGATCAGGGCCGCGCCCGACCAATTCGGGTGGATCGGCGCAGTGAAGATGGCGCTGTCGAGCATGTACTCCCAGGATCCGGCAAATTCCCGCCGGGACACCACAACCGCATTGATGGCATGATCCACACCGCCGTATGGGGCAATGATCACCGTATCGGATTCCTTTAGGTCTTCCGCCGTGCCCGGTTGCATCGCCGGGATGTCAAGCGGCGACAGCGCATGAATAATCGCCATACCGGATTCGTGATTATAGCCAACCAATTCCGCATTGACCGATTGGCCGCCAGGCGCGTTCAAGACGATCGTGTGCGCGTCCACCACCAGATAGCCGATGGTGAGCAGCATGCCGTCGTCGTTCAGTAATACCGCGTTGCCTTGCCTTTCAGTGCCCAGAGTGCGAGCGCTGAACGCATCTTCCGGCACCTCCGTCGTCAGCCTGACAACCGACGAGAGGGCCGTGTCCAGGTCGAATTGGTATTCTTCCTGTTTCGGATGGGGCGCCAGTTTTAGAGAAGGGTCGAGAAGATGTAGAAGGCCGCTCGGCCGGTGGCCGTTGGCTTTTTCTATGCCTGCCATAGTGATGTCCGATGAGTCATGATGCGTCTGTTCGACCACCATATCCTTTCGTTTCCGGTGGTTGCCAGCACAAATTTCTTCAGAGGCCGGTGGTGGACCGGTCCGGCGCCGGCACGCGCTGAGCCGCCGCTTCCCGTTGGGCGATATAGGTCGAGGCGGCGACAATGATGGCCGCGCCGACCCAGGTCCAGAAAGCGGGAACTTCGCCGAACGCAAGCCAGCCAATGGAGGCGGCCCAAATCAGGCGGGTGAAAACAAAGGGCTCAAGCGCGCTGACGTCGGCGTAGCTGTAGGCCTGCACCATGGTGAGCTGCGCAATAGCCGCGCACATGCCGACTCCAAACATCCAGGCCAGTTGAACCAACGTTGGGGTTTCCCAAACGAATATGGCGAAGACGAAGGTAATCGGCGTCTGCAGGATGGCGACATAGGCGCTGCAGGTGATAGCGCTGTCAGTGTTACGCAGATGTTTGGCCATGATCTTGGTGCCGGCTGCAAACGCGGCGGAGAGCAGAACCAGAATAAAGCCGATGCTCAATTCTTCGAAGCCCGGGCGGATGATGACCAAGGCCCCAATGGCGCCTATGACGAGCGCGGTCAGTCTACGCCCGCGAATAGCTTCCCCGAGAAAGAGAACGGCGCCGATGGTGACAAACAAGGGCCCGGTTAGCCCCAGGGCGGTTGCGTCGGCCAATAGCGTAAGCGCAAGGGCGGCATACCATGTGGTCAGGGCGGCGGCATTGAAACAGGCGCGAACGAAATGAGTTTTAAGCTTCTCCGTACGCAGAATTTGAAAATTACTCTTCAGAAGGACAGGGATATAAAATACTGCCGAGAAGAGGTTCGAAAAAAACGCGATCTGAAAAGGATGCAGATCGGTCCCAACGTGGCGCACCATCCCGTGAGACGAGATGAAGACCAAGTTGCTGAACACTGTTAATCCGGCGGCCAGCAAGAACGGCCGGGATGTTAGTCCAGAGGCGTGCCCGGCAGGAATCATGCGCGTACTCTGATTAGGTAGGGATAGGCTTGGGTCTGCGCGATCACGCTAGCAGACCCCATCCCCCGCTGTCACGCCAAGTTAGCTTAGGGTCCGGATCCTAGAACTTAAGGCGGGCTCCAAGGATGAAGCTGTGGCTGAAATATTCGGATTCGTACGGGATGCCGCGCTGATCACCGAACTCCGGATCCTGCGTTTCAAAGTACCTGTAGAGTGCTTCCAAGGTGGTGAGTTCGTCCAACTTGTAGGATATCCCGCCGCCCGCTTGCATGCCGAACACCCAGTCGCTGCTGTCAGCGATGACGGTGCTGTCGGCGGTCAGGTCATTCACGAAGATTCCCGTTAATCCGAGGCCGCCCATGATAAAAGGGGTAAAGCCGTTTTGCTCGGGAAAATCATAGGCCAGGTTGGCCATGAACGAGAGGATCGTAATATCGCCGTCGGTAAACGTGGTGCCAAAGGAATTGCCGTTACCCGTGCCAGTGACCTTGCCCAAACTGTTGAAGGCATAGTTCATCTCACCTTCAATCCGGAATCCGTTTTCCAGGTCGATACCCAAGCCGCCGTTGAACAGGAAACCGGGATCAAATTCCATGGTGTTTTCGTTGCCGCTGCCGGTGCTGGTCAATTCGGGGACCATGCCCACCCCGAGACCGGCTTTAAGATAGATGTTCTGAAAACCCAAGATGCTCGGCTGCTGGTGCGGCTGCATCTGCTGAGGGGCCAGCTGAGGCTGCATTTGAGGCTGCATTTGAGGCTGCATCTGTTGCTGGGGCGCCATCGGCGCGGGCTGTTGCATCGGCTGGTTGTTGGGTGCGCGCATCTGCGCCAGCTCCAGCTCCTCTTCGGCCCGAACTGCAACAATTGGTTCGGGCTCCAGGCTTGGATCACCGGCCGGGGCGCCGATGTTGGCGGTGGAGGCAACCATGACCCCACCCGGTTGGTTGGTTTTCAGGGACACCGGGGTAAATGTGCTCGCTTGCCGGAAATTGCCGTGGCCCGGTTCGCTGATCGTGGTGGGCAGAATGTCGATGACAATACGGTGGCCACGGTTGCCGCCGGGTGAGACGAAGAACGGCTTGTTAATACGTACGGGGCCGCTGGTCAGGATGCTCAGCCGGCCGCCGGCGCCGTCCTTTGAAAAGGTATAATCGACCACTTGCCCTTTGGCGTGGCGGGCGGAGAATGGTTGGGCCGACCAGTTTACCGTGGGTAGTTCGATAAACACTGCCGTGCCGTCGGCAGATACGTCATAGCGGACATCTGTGGGTTGAGAGACATCAATCACGACCCGGGTTTTTCCGGGATGTTTGCCGACTCGTATCCCCGTGACCATGGATGCGACAGGGGCCAGACTTTGTACCGCTGCGACTTCAGCACCGCCGGCGCGGTCAATGCTTTGTGCCAGGGAACCGGGACTTGCTGATAATAAGACAGCCGTCATGCCGGATAGGGCGGTTAACCGCCGCAATGATGTTCCCATCACCAAACTCCTAGAGTTTTCGTCTATTTTGAGGCTAATGTGCGGGTCTAAATATTAAGGAATGGATAAAATCGGCATATTTAGTAGAAATCCGGAAGTTCAGACACTAGAACTGGGCAGATCAAGCAAAAGGCTGAACTGGCCTTACAGCACACCACGGGGGAAGAATGGCGGTCATCGATATTCACACGCACATGCTGTCGGATGGGTTTCTCGACCTTGTGCGGCGGCGCGGCAAACCGGATTTGGAAATCGGTACGGCGCCTAACGGCTCGGAATTCATGATCGAATACGGCACCCCCTCCATGGGGTTCGTGCCGGATATGTTTGACTATGACCTCCGCATCAAAAACATGGATACGTTCGGGATCGATATCGCCGTCGTTTCCCTGACATCGCCCAACGCTTTTTGGGGAACCGAAGAAGTGAGCGCGGCAGCGGCCAAGGTCATCAATGACGATATGGCGGCGGCGCAGAAATCCTACCCGGACCGCATCCGATTCCTGGCGAGCTTACCGTGGGAGTTCCCCGACCGGGCCGTGGCGGAGCTTGAGCGGGCGATAGAACTGGGCGCGGTCGGGGTGATGACGCTGGCCAATATTCGCAAGCGGCATTTGAACGACCCTCATTTCGATCCGGTCTGGAAGGCGATTGAAAGCGCGGGCCTGCCAGTGCTGATTCACCCGACGACGCCTTTGGGTTCGGCAGAAATGGATCTCGGGACCTACCGGTTGCTGGGTCCGGTGGGCTTTACATTTGATACGACCTTGGCGATTTCCCGCATGGTGATGGACGGTTTCTTCGACAAGTTTCCGGACGTCAAGGTGATCGCCTCACACGGTGGCGGCTATCTGCCTTATATTTCCGGCCGGCTGGATTTGTTCTTTAGCACTGGGACTTTCGAAAAGAAGATTGCGGAGCTGCCGAGCGTTTACCTCAGCAATATCTACTATGATTCCATCGTCTATCAGCAGGATGGACTTCAGTCCCTGGTCAATCTGGCCGGACCGGACCGGGTGCTGTTCGGCACGGACTACCCCCACGCGGCGGATATCCCGAAACTGAAAGAACTGGTGGAGACCTTGCCCGGCGATCTGCCAGCAACGGTGTTTGGCGGGGCCGCGGAAAAACTGTTTAATCTGGCTTGAGTCTTAGGGGCCGGAGCGTAAGGAGTAGAGCGTATGGCGAGAGCCGCGAATGTCTTAGTCGATAGTCTAAAAGCCCAAGGCGTCGACCGGGTGTTTTGCGTACCAGGAGAGAGTTATCTGGCCGCAATCGACGCCCTTTTTGATGCGCCGGAAATTGACGTCGTCACTGTCCGTCACGAAGGCGGGGGCGGTTTCATGGCAATGGCGGACGCGAAATGCACCGGTAAAGCCGGCGTGGAGTTTGTGAGCCGGGGGCCGGGCGCGACCAATGCCTCTATCGGCGTGCACGTTGCGCAACAGGAAGGTGTGCCGATGATCCTGTTCATCGGTCAGGTGGCCCGGGAAGATATCGGCCGAGGCGCGTTCCAGGAAGTGGATTACGTCCAGACATTCGGCGATATGGCCAAATGGGTGGTGGAAATCAGGGACGCCGACAAGCTAGCCGAATCCGTTCGCATGGCGTTTCACATCGCGCAAGAAGGTACGCCCGGCCCGGTGGTTGTTTCCTTGCCGGAAGACATGCTGCTGGACGATACGGAAAACGGCGCTTTGGCGCCGGCGCAGGTTTCGTTGCCGCAGCCAGAAATGGCGCGAATTTCGCAGCTGTGCGATATGCTGGCCGGGGCCGAACGGCCGTTGATTATTGCCGGTGGACAGATCAACCGGGAAGAGGGGCGGGACGCGCTCCTCGCTGTTGCCGAGAAGTGGAACGTGCCCGTGGCCGCCGCCTGGCGCCGCCAGGACGTGTTCGACCACACCCATCCCAACTTTGTCACTCATTTGGCGTTTAACGCGCCGGTGGCGATCCGGGATACGCTCAATGAGGCGGACCTAATCGTCGCGCTTGGCACGCGGCTGGGTGACGTGACTACGCAGGGCTTTCAGCTGCCCCTCGCACCCAAGCCTAAGCAGCCGTTGATCCATGTGTATCCCGATTCCTACCACGTGGGCCGAACCTTCGAGACCGATCTGCCCATGGTGGCGGACGCAACGGAAACTTTGAAAGCCATGGCGCAGGTGAACGCGCCGGAACCGCCGGCGGGCCGACAGGCCTGGGTGGAGAAGACCCACGCGTTGGCGGTGGATAATCTCCATTGGGATTGGCGGCAGGCCGATGACGGCGTGGTTTTCGGCAACGTCATCGACCATTTGATCGAGGTAATGGACGAAGACGCGGTGACCGCTATGGACGCCGGCAACTTTGCCACCTGGGTTCAGCGCCTGTTCCCCTACACGACCAAAAATCTGCAGATGGCGGGCTCGGCCGGGGCGATGGGCATGGGGGTGCCGTCTGCCGTTGCGGCGGCCCTGCGCTTTCCGGGCCGGCAAGTAGTGTCCTTCGCCGGCGACGGCGGTTTCCAGATGACGGGTGCGGAAATTTCCGTGGCCGTGGAACGCAATCTGCCGATCCGGTTTATCGTCTCCAACAATGGCAGTCTTGGGACCATTCGGCTCTACCAAGAGAAAGGCTATCCAGACCGGACGCTGGCAACCAATATGACCAACCCGGATTTCGCCAAGTATGCAGAGGCTTATGGCGTCCGCGGCTTCACCATCGCCTCGGACGACGATATTACGCCGGTGATCAGGGACGCCTTTGCCGTGGATGGTCCCTCCCTGGTCGAAGTGAAGACCAGCCTGGAATATATTTCGGCCTTCACCACCATCACCAAATTGCGAGGTGGGTAGGGATCGTTATTCGCGTCGCTATTGGCCTGGCGGTTGGGGCACGGTTTCCACAAAGGCGGGCCGCCGGGTCATGCGGCCAATCCAGGCGGTAAGACCATCGAGCCCGTCCAGGATCGTCTCACCCTCGGGCACTTTGGTGAGATAGACGGCAATGGGGATCATTAAAAAGTCCGCCAGACTGGGGTCATCCCCGGCGAGGTAATCGCTCTCCCGAAGACGTTTGTCGGTGACCTCCATGGCTTGCCTCGCCAAGGGAACGCCCTCGGCAATCATCGCCTCATCCGGCTCGCCGCCCCGCATCGGTACGACGATCCGCTGAATGACGATCTTCCGAATGCAGCAGTCATACATGTAATCAATAATGTCGCTGATCCATTGTTCCTGCAGCGCCCGGCCCTTGGCGTCCGCCGGCTGCAACGCCGGGCCGTCAAACCCGTCGTCGATATAGTGCATGATCGCGCTGGATTCGTGCAGGATGAAATCCCCGTGGCGCATGGCCGGGATCTTATTGAACGGATGTACCGCCAGCAGTTCGTCGGAGGCAAAGTCCGCGCCAACCAGGTCGTGATCGACGCCTTTCTCCACGCAGGTCATACGAACTGACCAAGTATAACTGGACGGGGCAAAGCCGTAGATGGTGATATCTGACATGAGTGCGTCTCCTTAAACCGAGGCCAAATATTGTTCGAGACAATCGAAGGAACTGGTCCAACCACTATTGTGGCTATTGCGGCCGTCTTCGGTGTCGAAGCCCGAGTGGATCATCACCAGGTTCGTCTTGCTGTTGTCCGTCTCGTTCAATGTAATCGCTACTTGGGTGACATTGGTCGTGTTGTTCGGATCGCCATCAATCTCCCAGCACCAGGTGAAGACCAATTTCGACGGCGGATCAATCTCCAGATAGTCCCCACGGGTCCAGTGTTCCTCTCCGTCCTTGTCCGCCATGCAGGTGCGATAGCCGCCGCCTACCCGGACATCCATCTCGCAGTGGGTGATCTCCACGTATTCCGGTCCCCACCATTTTGATAGGTGCGCCGGATCGGTCCAGGCCTGAAACACCAGGTCCCGGGGCGCGTCGAACGTGCGTTCAAGTCGAAGGTAAAATTCGTTCTCAGCCACGGCGTTTGGGCCTCCCGTTTGATTTTCGCTTGGGTGGTCGTGATTTTGCACCGTTTCCATCGTTCCTGTCTCCTGGTTGTTGGATTTCGTTGAGGTAGTCGGCCAACGCGCCGAGCTGATCTTCCCAGTAATTTCGGTATTCATTGAGCCAATCGGCGGCCGCCTTGAAGCCTTCGGGGTTCAAGCTCAGCCTGCGGAATTGGGCATCGGTCTTGCGGTCGATCAGGCGCGCCGCCTCCAGCACTTTCAGGTGGCGGGAGATGGCGGGCGCGGACATGGCGAATGGTGCGGCCAGCTCGCCTGCGGTGACTTCGCCATCTCTGGCGAGATGCGCGATGATGGCGCGCCGGGTCGGATCGGCCAGGGCGCTGAAGGTTGTATTGAGGTCAGGTGTCATAATTTAATAACAACGTTAATTAACAAAATAGTTAAATATAATAAGAGCTGGCATTCGTCAATAGCAGCGTTGCGCCATGGACTCCGCGGGCGCAGTCGCCATAATCGAGCCAAACCGGAATGCCATCGGAAGGACAGATCATGAACAAAGGCACAATCGGGGTGATGAGCCCCGGCGACATGGGGCATGGCGTGGCCGGCGCCATCGTCGAGAAAGGCTATCGGGTGTTGACCCTGCTGAAGGGCCGGAGCGAGATCACTCTCGAACGCGCCGCCCGCGCGAACATGGAAGACGCCGGTACGCTTGAGGAGTTAGTCGCCCAGTCCGAAGTGGTGTTGTCCATCATGCCGCCGGAACTGGCGTTGAACTTCGCCAAGGATCTGGCGGCGGCGATGAGGGCTGCCGGCAACACGCCGATCTTTGCCGACTGCAACGCGGTCTCACCGGGCGCGACTATGGAAATCGCGGCGGTGATGGAAACTGTCGGGGCGACCTTTGTCAAAATCGGGATTATCGGCGGGCGGCCCGGTACGGGATCAGGCCCCAAGTTCTATGCGAGCGGTTCTGACACCGACAAGCTGGCATTCTTGGACGGCGACGGGATTAGCTACCGGCCCATGGGCGACGACCTCACCCAAGCCGCCGCGATCAAGATGTGTTATGCCGGGCTGACAAAGGGAACGATGACCCTGCATACGTCGGTCCTGACGGCGGCCGAGCTGCTTGGCGTCAGCGATGAGTTGCGGGCCGAGTTTGAAGAGTCTCAGCCTTGGCATTGGGACGCCATGAATAAGCGTGTTCCGTTTTATGCAGCTGACGCGGGTCGCTGGGCAGGTGAAATGGATGAAATCTCGCGCACTTTCGGCGACGCCGGTGTGACGCCCAATATGCATAAGGGGGCGGCCGACACGTTCCGGTTGTTGGACGAGACACCCCTACGAGAGGAAACCCGTGAGACGCTGGATAAAAGCCGGACTCTGGACCAATCGGTCAAAATCTATGCCGCCGCGGCGCGGGCTAGAAAATCAGGGAAAAAAGCGGCCGAGTAAGTGATTCACCTGACTTACGAGAATGCCGGATCGGAGTAGTTTATCCAGTAAGCCCTCTGGATTATTTGCCCGCTTTTTCGTACTATAGGGAAATTACTTAGGTGTTCGAGGGTTTGCGCGAGTTGGGAAAAGTCGGCTAGTCCGTCTGACAATGAAATATGCGAGGCCCTTAACATGAATACTAAGACCAGCATCGCCGCCAGCGTTGTGCTCGTTCTTATCGGCGGCGGTCTCGTTTTCTTTTTTTCCGGCCGGACGGCCATGCAGATCGGCACGGCGATTATCACCTTGATCGCTATCGGGGCGCTTTGGTTGTTGAAGAGCTTTATGCGCAGCAACTCCCAAAAGGCGGAGCGGCTCGACAAAGATTCCAAAGCGCTGCTCGAGTACATCCACGGAAAGTTTAATGAAAAGGGCATCAAGGAAATCGGCCGGCAAACCCACGGCCTGACCGCCGCGATGATGCTTAAGATGAAGCAGGGTGAGATTGACGGGGAAGAGCAACTCTTAAAAACTTTGCGGCCGGTGCCCGCCGACAAATTCGACAAAGTGCGCGATATCAAATATCTGGCGGCGACGCTGACTAGCCACTATCTGACAGCCGATGAAAATTCCGAGACCCGGCTTCGCTTGAACCAGTTCATCAAAGGCGACTACCAGGCGGGGTAAGCCACCCGATCTCGAGGCATTTTCACACCTTCCTTATTTACGTATCGATCTTTCGGTAATTGCGTATTCGAAGCGATTCCGTCCGGGACTAATATCGCGCCCATAAAAACCCGTTCGGGGATTTTGGGGGTTCTCCATGAAAATATTTGCGCGTATCGGCTTGAGCGTGTTGATCATACTCGCCGCAGGTGTGGCGGTGTCGGTGTTCTGGGAACGGCCGGTCATGCAGGGGATTGCCGCACTGGTCGGTCTGGCAATGCTGGCGCCGGTATGGTTTGTGAAGAATTTGGATATCGCGGGCAGCCTAAAGAGCGCCAATCATCCGTCGCGTATCGATGGGGAGGCCAAGGCGCTTCTAGACATGATTCATTCAAAATTCAACGAGCGGGGCATCGAAGAGATCAGCCGCCAGACCCAGGGCTTTATCGTTGCCGCCATGCGCCGGATGAAGAACGGACAAATCAATGACGAGAAGAAGCTCATGAAGCTTCTCAATCCGATTCCGGCGTCGCAATTTGCGCGGGCGCGGGATGTGAAGTTTCTGGCTGCGACCGTCGCCAGCTACTACTTCCGTGCCGACGAGGATACGGATTTTGGCTACAAGAATCGCACCCGCGTGAATAACTTCATCGCCGGGGTTAACGACACCAGTCTCTAGAAGTCAGGCGGCGTTGCGCCAGCGCTTGGCGATTCGCCGGGCGCGAATTTTGGCGAACAGCTCAGTAATCTCCTGCGCCTCCACGCCGTCTTGTTCCATCAGCAGTTTGACGCTCGTGTCATCCAAAAGAACGTCGAGACTAGAATCTTGGCCTTGATTGGTTTTCAGGTTGTATTGAGACATAACCACCCTCAGTCGCTAGCGAATTGATCCGAGGCGTCTATATAGAAGCAGGATGTGACGTCATCATGACAACACCATGATGGCATTACGTCAGGGTTGATTAACTTTTTACAATTGCGTAATATTTGATCAATAAAATATGTGAATACAAATTAATCAATATGTCGGCAGGATAAGGTGGAATCTGCAAGCCATTGATTTTTATAATGTTATTTAGCCCCTGAACGAGAACATACCGGAAGGAGAGACGCCATGCAGTACGGATTGCCCAATATCGTTGGATATCGAATGGACCGTCAAGGCAATCTCCACATCCGGGAAGTCGGCAATAAGGAACGTCCCGCCACGCGGGAAGAGATCAACTATCTCCTGACCGAACGGCCGGATTTGATTCTCCAGCTTGCCCAGCAGGCCCATTAGTCGAGCCTGCCAGGCCCAGTTAAAGACTATGTGGAACCGGGCGGGCCCTGGAATTCCCAGGTATGCCCTTCGGGGTCCAAGACAAAGAGCTGCGGCTCGCCGATTAAGTTGGACATTTCATGATAGTCCACGCCGAGGGCGTCCATGCGGGCCCGGAAAGCATCCACATCCTTGATGCGCCAGGCCGTGTGCCGACCGGCAGGCTGGATGCCCGCGTCCCTGCCAGGGACATAGGTCTCGTCATTGGAAATCAGATGGAACTGGACGGTATCTTCCTCGTCGCCAAGCCAGGCGCCGCGCCCAAGTTCGTCGAGCGCCGGCGGGCGGGGTAGGATTTTGAGCCCGAAAACGTCGCAGTAAAACTTGATACATTCGTCCAGTTTTTCATCGGAGACGGGAATGCCCTCGTGGATGCTTCCGTTGAATCCGAAATTTGGAATATCGTCCGGCATAGTTGGCCCTCCTGATCAGCGGGAAGATTTTTGCATATCCGGCGCACGAAGCAAATGCGGTGCGCCGTAATGGTCCATGACGTGGATCGGGTCTCGGAATTTTTTCAACGCGGCATCTGCGTCTTTGATCCGTTCGTGTTCGATATAGTAGCCGAGCCGGCGGCTGTGTGCGACGATCTCCCGTCCGAAGGAGAGGCGCGCAGTCTCGAACGCCGACAATCCCGTTTCCAGGTCGCCGTGCGCCGACAGGCTGTCTGCTAACGATTCTGCGTCTAGGGCCGCTTTGGTGATGCCGCTGGCCACATGGGGCCGCGCGATAAATGCCGCATCGCCCATGATGGCTACCCTGCCGAATACCAGCCGGTCACTTTCCATATCCGAGATCGCCTGCAGCAATGGTTGTGGCGCCCGGATCACCGGCTCGGCCACAGTCGCCCAGAACTCGGCCGCCGCGTCCGCCTTCATCTGCTCAATAAACACGGGTCTTATCAGCGGCGGGGGGATTGCGACGCCGTGATATTTGCCGCTTGCATCGGTGAACATGTCGCGGAGTACGTCATCGGAGGCGGTCGGACGGTACCAGATAAAATAGAATCGCTGTGCGTCATCGCCCGTGGCGTCTGCCGCGCCCGGCACCTCCATGGTCAACATGAAGCCGCTATCGACAAAGGAAAAGATGATATGGTCGTGGACGATCTTCTGTGCATCGCCTTTGACCAGGCTGCCGTCGACAATGCCTCGCCAGGCGACGTAGCCCGGAAACTGCGGCTCTACGTTTGGTTGGAACTTCTGCCGAATTGTGGACGTATTGCCATCGGAGGCCACCAGCAGGTCCCCGGTCTCCCGGGAATCGTCGGCAAAGATCGCGGTGACGCTGTGTTCGTCCTGCTCGATGTCTACCAGTTCCCTGCCCGGGTTATAGTCTTTGTCTGGAAAGCCGGCGCGGAGTGTGGAATAGACCCGGGCCCAGGAACTCCCCGACGTGCCGCCCGCCAGTTCGTATTTCAGCTCGCCGTCCTGGCCGAGCCACAGGCTGGAGTGCTGCACAATACCGCTGTTGGTATCCAGAGGCGCCTCAACCCTCTCCAACAGATCGATCAGTTCCTGGGAGATGCCGATGCCCGCGCCCCGGGACGCGAGTTCGCCCTGGGACCGCTCGAACACGCTAACGTCCCAGCCGGATTGGCGCAGCAGCAGCCCGGCGAACAGGCCGCCCACCGATCCACCGATGATGAGCGCGCGGGGGCGGGTGGAAATGATTAGGCTCCCTTGGGCAATTCAAAAAGGCCGTCGGGCAGCGACTCCATATACTCAAGTGCGCTGTTGCTGGTGACCACGTCCGCATATTTGGCATGCATGTCCAACAGTGACACGGCGTGAGAGACATCCGCCCGGTCGAAGCAGCCGTCCTCCACCAGACTCACCCGGTAATTGTGGCTGAACGCATCGACGGTGGAGGCGCGCACGCAGCCCGACGTGGTCGTGCCGGTCATGATGATGCTGTCGGCCTGCAGCAGATTGAGATAGCTGAGCGTCGGCGCTTCGTGAAAGGCGCTGGGTTTTTGCTTCCAGACGACAATGTCGGTCGGACCCGGTGCGATCTCGTCCATGATGTCGTTGCCGTCCCGATTGGTCGGCGGCGGGGCAGGGGGCCTGTCGTCCGTGCCTTCGCCGCGCGGGTTCTTCCAAGTCCAGCTTCCCCGGTCCCAGCGGTCTTCGCGGGCATAGCCGGTGGTGTAAATGACTGGAATGCCTTTCTTGTGGGCCGTGTCGATCAGCTTTCGGATCACCGGCAGGGCGTCCCAGGCGGCTTCGCCGCAGGACAGTTTCCATCGCTTGATGGATTCGAGAACCGGTTCCCGCTTGTCGCCGCAGAACGCATAACTGACATCAATGATCATTAGAACCGGGCGCTTGCCGTAGCCCGCATGGGCGCCGAACCCGGCGGCGTCAAAGATTTCCCGGTCCCGCTCTGAAATGTATTGATCCCAAACATTTGTGTCTTGCCCTGGCGTGTCACCGTCATTCGGCATATCTAAGTCTCCCGATCTGTTCTATACCTCCATGGTATAAGTTTCGGTTGGACAGGTCACGAGCCCGAATACTATAAAGCGTCAAATTTCGTGTTGAGAGTGAGAGGAGCCCTAAGATGGATTTAACCGGCGAATATCGCATTCCCGCGCCCCGAGACAAGGTTTGGGAGGCGCTGAATGATCCGGAAATTTTGAAGCAGTGCATCGACGGCTGTGAGGAACTCAATAAAGATTCCGATACATCATTCTCCGCAAAGGTCACCGCCAAGGTCGGCCCGGTGAAGGCCAAGTTCGCCGGCAAGGTGACCCTCTCCGATCTGGACCCGCCCAACGGCTACAAGATTTCCGGTGAAGGCCAAGGCGGCGTCGCCGGCTTTGCCAAGGGCGGCGCGACGGTCAAACTGACCGAGGACGGCAGCGATACCGTGCTGAACTATGAAGCCAACGCAGAAGTGGGCGGTAAGCTGGCCAGCGTCGGTAGCCGGCTGGTGGAAGGCGTCGCCAAGAAGCAGGCAGATGACTTTTTCGGTAAGTTTTCCGATATCGTTGGCGGTGGCGCGGATGCGGCGCCGGCCGAAGGGGCGGCGCCTGCTGAGGCTGCTTCGGCAGCCGACGCTTCGCCTGCCGCGGCGCCGGCGGATAATGCCCCCGAACACGGCGGCATGTCGCCCATGGTTTGGGGCATCGGCATCATCGTGGTCATTGCGGTGATCGCCTTTATCGCGTCGAACTAGACCGTTTGGGCATACTTATTGCGAGATTGAGGATCGTTCTAAAGCGAACTTCAACACGCTGATATCTAACATTAAATTTTCGTAATGTTGGCTATAGCGTGGCGATTTCTCTTGCTTTTTCCGGTCGATTTGTTAATATTTACCCATCACAGCCGGTAGAGGTCGCCAGAAAGGGGCCTTGTCACCGGTGGATAGCCGGTCGATAGGCGGCTTATTATGAAACAGGCATGTTGCTCGATAGGAGGATATGACCAATGACCAAAGCTCTCTTGAAGAGTCCCGTTTAGGCATTGTTGCCGGGCCGTAAGGTCCGGATTTGAACACCGACACCATTGCGGAATGGTCCGTAAATTGTGTCAGCGGTTTTATACGACTGAATTCCGTATGAGACTGCGTTAAGTAAACGGGAGATTAAAAATGACTGTTACCACATTACCAGTATTGTCTAGCGATAGCGGCCTGTCCCGCTATCTGAACGAGATCAAACAATTCCCGGTGCTGAGCGCCGAGGAAGAATTCATGCTCGCGAAAAGTTATCTCGACCACGGCGAGTCGGAGGCGGCCCACAAACTGGTCACCAGCCACCTGCGCCTGGTCGCCAAGATCGCCATGCAGTACCGGGGCTATGGCCTGCCGGTCGCCGATCTGATTTCCGAGGGCAACTTGGGCCTCATGAAAGCCGTGAAGAAGTTCGATCCCGATAAAGGGTTCCGGCTTTCCACATACGCCATGTGGTGGATCAAGGCCTCGGTCACCGAATATATCCTGCGCTCCTGGTCCCTGGTGAAGATGGGCACCATGTCGGCGCAGAAGAAACTGTTCTTCAGCCTACGCAAGGCCAAACGCCGGCTGGAGATCGCCGATGCTTCCAACATGACGGAAGAACAGGCGACGGCGCTCTCCGATCAGTTCAATATGCCGGCCGATGAGATCGCGCATATGGACCGCAGGATGACGGCTCGCGATTTCTCTTTGAATGCCCCTGTCTCCCACACTGAAGAAGACAGTATGGAGTTCATAGATACGCTGGAAGACGACACTCCTTCTCCCGAGGTCATTGTCGCCCGCGCCGAAGAAGACGGCATCCGCCACGAGATGTTGAAGCTGGCCATGGATGAACTGGACGATCGGGAACGGCATATCTTTATCGAGCGACGCCTCAAAGAGGACCCGATTACTCTGGAAGAACTGGGCCAAGAATATGGCATCAGCCGCGAACGGGTGCGTCAGCTTGAGAACCGGGCCTTTAACAAGGTCTCCAAAGCCGTTCGTATGGCCGCTATTCAAGCGGAAAATGACCGGACCGAGGCCCTCGAACAGATCTAATTCGACAATCCCCTTGACGGGATTGGTCTCCCGACCTAAATGAATGGCACTCTCGTCCTGGGAGTGCCAATTTCTTTGTTCAAACAGCTTTGGCGCCGGCCAAGTCCGGGGCTCGAAGAGGAGAGGATTATGGGTTTTAAACCTTTACATGACCGCGTCGCCGTCAAGCGGGTTTCCGAGGAAACCAAGTCTGCCGGCGGCATCATTATTCCGGATACGGCGCAGGAAAAGCCGTCCGAGGGCAAAGTCGTGGCTGTCGGCCCCGGCGCCCGCAAGAAGGATGGCTCTTACGCCAAGATGGAAGTCAAAAAGGGTGACAAGGTTCTGTTCGGCAAATGGTCCGGCACGGAAGTCACCATCGACGGCGAAGACCTGCTGATCATGCAGGAATCCGACATTATGGGGATCGTCAGCTAAGGCTGCACCTTCCGTTCAGGCATATTAAAGATAGGAGTAAGCCAAGATGGCAGCGAAGGAAGTAAAGTTTGAGGCGGATGCTCGCGCGAAGATGCTTAAGGGCGTCGATACGCTTGCGAACGCGGTTAAGGTGACGTTGGGTCCGAAGGGCCGGAACGTTGTTCTGGAT